>Ga0306924_10000015_pt1 | contig 228113 bp, 204 predicted proteins | sample sta12Can44000111_FD_203756 | JGI IMG/M metagenome (GOLD analysis project Ga0306924, IMG submission 203756) | Lab enrichment of tropical soil microbial communities from Luquillo Experimental Forest, Puerto Rico - statanox.12C.anox.44.000.111 (v2)... | ecosystem: Environmental > Terrestrial >... | reverse complement strand
CCGAGGACCTGCTGCATTTTCAGCATTACCTGTCGGCCAACTGCTTCGGCGACACCCTGACCAGAACCGGCCTCGATCTGCCCATGCGCGAGCTGCTGACCTTCAGCATGCTGGTCGCCCTGGGCGGTTGCGAGCCCCAGGTCAAGGCGCATGTCCTGGCCAATCTGCATGTCGGCAACGACCGCAAGAGGCTGATCGATGTGCTGACCCAACTGCTGCCGTTCATAGGTTATCCGCGCACGCTCAATGGCCTGCGGGTGGTGGTCGAGGCTACCAAGACCTGACAGGCGTTTTTTCCCTATCATGTTCCCCGAGAAGCCTACCGCCCCAGCGGTAGGCTTTTTTGATTCAGGGATCGCCAATTGATGATTCTTGCTCATAAGCCCTTTCGGATTAGCCCATCTAATCGCTGACGGCAATTCTTGGTAAACCATTCCCACGAGCGATCATCCCACATGAATGATCGCCGCAACTCCTGACACATCGGGCCGGAGTACGGGAATTGGTTGGAATTGTCCGAATCGCATTGTCGCGGCCGCTGACGTTCATCGTCATGGCGATCCTGATCCTGATCCTGGGCGTGCTGTCGGTGCTGCGTATGCCGGTGGATATTTTTCCCGATATCCGGCTGCCGGTCATCGCCATCGCCTGGACCTATAACGGCCTGTCGCCGGAAGACATGGCCGGTCGCGTCATCACCCCCTATGAGCGGGCGCTCAACAGCACGGTCAACGATATCGAACATATCGAAAGCCAGTCGCTGCCGGGCATGGGGATCGTGAAAATCTTTTTCCATCCCAGCGCCGACATTCCGACCGCCACCTCCCAGGTCGTGTCGGTGTCCCAGACCATGCTGCGCATGTTGCCGCCCGGCATCACCCCGCCGTTCGTCGTCAATTACAATGCCGCGACGGTGCCGATTCTTCAGCTCGCCTTGTCCGGCAAGGGGCTGTCGGAAGGGCAGATGTTCGATCTGGGCGTCAACCAGATCCGCCCGCCGCTGGTCACCATTCCCGGCGCGGCTTTGCCCTATCCCTATGGCGGCAGCCTTCGTCAAATTCAGGTCGATATGGACCCTCGCGCCTTGCAGGCCAAAGGGCTGTCGGCCCAGGACGTGAGCGACGCCATTTCCGCTCAGACCCAGATCACTCCGGCTGGTTTCGCCAAGGTTGGCGATTATCAGTATGCCATCCGCCTCAACAACGCGCCGGGTTCGCCCGAAGAGTTGAACGCCCTGCCGATCAAGGTCGTCAACGGGGCCACCATCTATATGCGCGATATCGCCAATGTCCGGGATGGATCGACGCCGCAGACCAATGTGGTGCATGTGGACGGCAGCCGCTCGGTGCTGATGTCGATCCTGAAGATCGGCGCGACCTCGACCCTGTCGATTGTGCAGGGGGTCAAGGATGCGTTGCCGGGCATCCAGCAGCTTCTTCCCGAAACCATGAAAGTGGTGCCGGTCGGGGATCAGTCGCTGTTCGTCAAAGCCGCCGTACAGGGCGTCATCCATGAAGGCGCCATCGCCGCCGTACTGACCTCGCTGATGATCCTGCTGTTCCTGGGATCGTGGCGGTCCACCGTTATCGTCTCGATCTCGATCCCGCTGTCGGTTCTCGCCGCCATCGCCGCGCTTTGGGCCACCGGCAATACCCTGAACATCATGACCCTGGGCGGTCTCAGTCTGGCCGTCGGCATTCTGGTGGACGAGGCGACGGTCACCATCGAGAACATCAACTGGCATCTGGAACAGGGCAAGCCGGTGCTTGAGGCCATTTTCGACGGCGCGCAGCAGATCGTTACTCCGGCTTTCGTCTCGTTGCTGTCCATCTGCATCGTGTTCGTGCCGATGTTCTTTCTGCCTGGCGTTTCCGGCTTCCTGTTCGTGCCGCTGGCGCTGTCGGTGGTGTTCGCCATGATCGCTTCGTTCCTGCTATCGCGGACCCTGGTGCCGACCCTGGCCATGTATATGCTTAAGCCGCACAGCCCCGGACATATTCACGAATCTGGAAGCGGTGCTTCCCGCAATCCCCTGATCCTCTTCCAGCGCGGCTTCGAGGCGAAGTTCAAGAGCTTCCGTACAGGCTATGTCCAGTTGCTGGAAAAGGCCCTGTCCCACCCGAGAACGGTGGTGACGATCTTTCTGACGACGGTCGCGCTGTCGTCGCTGCTGCTGCCGTTCCTGGGACGGAACTTCTTTCCGGCGGTGGATGCCGGAGCGATGGCATTGCATATCCGGGCTCCCATCGGCACGCGCATCGAGGATACCTCGGCCCAGTTCGACCTGATCGAGAAGCGCATCCGCCAGATCATTCCCGCCAATGAACTGGTCTCGGTAGTGGACAATATCGGCCAGCCCTACAGCATCATCAATTCGATCTACAACAACTCCGGCACCACGGGGCCACAGGACGGCGACATTCTGATCCAGCTGGGTTCGGGCCATGGGCCGACGGCGTCTTACATGCGCCAATTGCGTGAAGAATTGCCCAAGGCCTTTCCGGGAACCCAGTTCGCCTTCCTGCCCGCCGACATCACGGCGCAGATCCTGAATTTCGGCGCTCCGGCCCCCATCGACGTGCAAATCCAGGGGCCCAACGCCAGGGCCAGCGAAGCCTATGCCCGCAAGCTTTTGCATCGGATCGCAGCGATTCCCGGCGTGGTGGATGCCCGTATCCAGCAATCGACCAGCTATCCCCAGCTCAACGTCAATGTGGACCGCAGCCGCGTGGCCCAGCTTGGTCTGTCGGAACGGGATGTCACCAACAGCCTGGCCACGGCGCTGGCCGGCACCTCGCAGACGGCGCCTGTCTATTTCCTCAATCCGCAGAACGGCGTGACCTATCCGGTGGTCGCCCAGACGCCAGAACGGATGGTCGCCTCCATGGAGGATTTGGCCAATATCCCGGTCTCGGGCGCGGGGAGCAACGCCAGCCAGATTCTGGGCGGTCTCGGCAGCATCTCACGCAGCAGCACTGCCGCCGTGGTCAACCACTACAACATCACGCCAAGCCTCGATATTTTTACCGGCATTGCCGGGCGCGACCTTGGCGCCGTCGCGGCGGACATCAACAAGGTACTCGCCGAATTGCAGCCTGAAGCGCCCAAGGCGACCAAGGCGGTCCTGCGCGGCCAATACGTCACCATGACCACCGCCTTCTCGGGTCTTGGCTTCGGCCTGCTGGGTGCCGTGGTGCTGATCTATCTGCTGATCGTGGTCAATTTCCAAAGCTGGCTGGACCCGTTCGTGATCATCACCGCCTTGCCGGGAGCCCTGGCCGGGATCGTCTGGATGCTGTTCATTTCCGGCACCAGCCTGTCAGTGCCGGCCCTGATCGGCGCGATCATGTGCATGGGTGTGGCCACCGCCAACGCCATCCTGGTGGTCAGCTTCGCGCGGGAACGGCTGGAGGAGTTGGGCGATTCAGTGAAAGCCGCCCTGGAGGCCGGTCAGGTGCGTTTCCGCCCGGTGCTGATGACCGCCCTGGCGATGATTATCGGCATGATGCCGATGGCCTTGGGTCTCGGTGACGGCGGCGAGCAGAACGCCCCCCTGGGCCGCGCCGTGATCGGCGGATTGTTGGTCGCCACCTTCGCCACCCTGCTGTTCGTTCCGGTGGTCTTCAGTCTGGTCCACCGGAGCAAAGCCAAATCTTCCGACATTTCGGAACCCGTCGATCTGGAGCACGCACATGTCTGAACGCGCAATCAGCCGGATGAAACTGGGCGGCGGCATCGTTGTCCTGGTCGCTCTGGCCGTGGCGGCGAATGGAATCGCCACCAGGATTCACGGCGAGCAGCAGCTCACCGAATGGACCGCGAAGCAGGCGGTGCCGACGGTCGCCATCATCCACCCGGCACCCGCCGCTGCTGCCGGCGCACTGACGCTGCCGGCGACGCTCGAACCGCTGAACGGCGCCCCCATCTACGCCCGCACCAGCGGATATGTCCGCCAATGGCTGGTGGATATCGGCGATACGGTGAAGAAGGGGCAATTGCTGGCGGTCCTCGATGCTCCCGAAGTCGAGCAGCAACTGGCGGCGGCCACCGCGCAGTTCGAGACCGCCCGCGCCAATCAGGAACTGGCGAAATCGACGGCGGCCCGTTGGAGCAGCATGCTCGCCAAAGACGCCGTCTCGAAACAGGAGACGGACGAGAAGCTAGGGGATCTGGCGGCCAAGACCGCCACCACCAATGCGGCCCGCGCCGAAGTTGAGCGTCTGAAGGCCTTGGTCGATTACACCCGCATCGAAGCCCCCTTCGACGGTCAGGTGACCAGCCGTTCGACGCAGATCGGCGCGCTGGTGACCGCCGGCACGGCTTCCGCCACGCCGCTGTTCACCATCGACGATGTCAGCCGCATCCGAGCCTTTGTGCGGGTGCCCCAGCTCTATTCGGGGCAAATCCGCCAGGGCATGGATGCCGGCCTGACGCTTCCCGAATATCCAGGGCGCAGCTTCAAGGCGACGCTGGTCCGCTCTGCTGGCGCCGTCGATCCCGCCTCGGGCACCTTGCTGGTGGAATTGCAGGCGGACAACCAGGACCAGGCCTTGAAACCCGGAGCCTATGCCCAGGCGGGCTTTCCCATCGAACGGTCGGAGCACACGGTCACATTGCCGCCCAGCGCCCTGATCATCAATGACAAGGGAACCCAGGTGGCGCTGTTCGATGGCGCAGGCAAGGCCGTTCTCCATCCCGTCACCCTGGGACGCGATCTCGGCAAAATCGTCGAAATCGCCGCCGGATTATCGGCGGAAGACAAGGTGATCAACAATCCGCCGGACTCGCTTCAGGACGGCGATGCGGTTCAGCCGGCAGCCACGGAGGGCCAATCCAATGCGCCGAAATGATCTGGCCCTGGTCTTGACCGGACTGCTCGCTTTGACCGGACTGCTCGCTTTGACCGGATGCTCGCTGGCGCCGGAGTACAATCCTCCCGCCATCGATGCCGGAGAGCAATACAAGGAACTCAGGGATTGGAAGCCCGCAGGCGCGGATGTTCCCGCCACCGGAAAATGGTGGGAGATGTTCGGCGACACCCGGCTGAATGCACTTGAAGAGCGATTGCAGGCCGATAATCCCAGCTTGGCAGCGGCCACGGCGCGCTATGCTCAGGCTTTGGCGCAGGCAGGTGTTTCCAGCGCCGCCGAACTGCCCAGCCTGGGTCTGTCGGCACAGGCCAGCAGCAACCGTGTCTCGGCGGAACGCCCGCTGACCACCGGCAAGGAAGCGACCTATCGGAATTTCTCGGTCGGCCCCTCTCTCAGTTACGAGCTGGATCTGTTCGGTCGGGTGAGCAACAGCGTGAAAGCCGACGAAGCCGGCGCCGAGGCGTCCGGCGATGATCGGAAGACCTTGCTGCTGGGGCTTCAGGTTCGCCTAGCCAGCAGCTATTTCAGCCTCCGAGCGTTGGATGAACGGCTTGCATTGCTGCATGAGACCGTTTCGGCTTATGGGCGGGCGCGTGATCTGATCGCAGCGCGCCGAGACGACGGCTATGCCTCGGGCATGGATATGAACCGCGCCGACACCCAGCTGGCCAGCGCCAAGGTCGAACTGGATATGGTCAAGGGCCAGCGAGAGCGGACCGAGCACGCCATTGCCGCCTTGCTGGGCGTGGTGCCTTCCCGTTTCTCCCTTGAAGCGGCTGGCCGCACCCTGGAACCACCGAAACTATCTGCCGGGATTCCCTCGGCACTTCTGGAACGCCGTCCCGACATCTCGGCTGCCGAACGCCGCATGGCGGCGGCGAATGCCCGCATCGGCGTCGCCAAGGCCGCCCTGTATCCCCAGATTACCCTAGGCGGAGCCATCGGTTTCCAATCGACTTACGGCGATCTGTTCCAGGCCTCCAACAGCTTCTGGGCCCTGGGGCCGCTGGCTGGGGCCTTGTCGCTGTTCGATGGCGGGGCCAGACAGGCGAATGTCGACATCTCCAAGGCGCAGTACGACGAAGCGGCGGCCACTTATCGTCAAACCGTGATAACGGCCTTCCAGGAGGTGGAAGACGATCTGGCGTTCGCCCGCCAGTACGAAGGTCAGGAGGCTCATCAGCGCCAAGCCGCCAATGCCGCCAGGAACACCTTGGACCTGGCGTTAAGCCGCTATCAGAACGGAGCTTCCAGCTATCTGGAGGTGGTGACGGCGCAGACCGCATCGCTGGACGCGGAACGGGCCTTGATCGATTTGCGCAGCCAACAGCTTGCCCTGGCCGCCGACATGGTCCGTGCGACCGGAGGCGGCCAAAGCGGGGCAATGCAATGAGCCCCCCTTGTTCAGGACGACGAGCTATCGCCAGGGGCGCAACTCATTTCCCGCCAGTCCAGCTCGTTCTCGATCTGGCGATAAGCGTCGTCGCCGATAACTCCGGTGTGCCGAAGAGCGTCCAGGGCTTTCCGCGCGGCGGTTATCGCGGTTAGACGCAAGGCATTGTCAGCCGTATCGCGAGGGTCCAAACCTTCGCGGGTCCGGCTCAAGGCCTCGGTATATTCGCGTTTGAGACATTCCGCCTGGGGCTTGGTCTGTTCGATCACGGCAAGAGCAGCCTGCAAGGCCTGCTGCCTTCCGGCCTGCAGCTCAGCCGCAAGAATGCTGTCATGCGGAAGCCGGAACCAGCCGAGCAAGGGGCGCAAGGTCATTCCCTGAACGACGAGACTGCCCAGCACGACAATGAATGCGGTCAGCTCTATGAAGTCCCGATAGGGAAACTGCGGTGGCAAGGCCATGGCGGCGGCAAGCGTGACGATACCCCGCATTCCCGCCCATCCGACCAACAACGCATGTTTTGCAGTTGGGCGATTGGCGTCATGGTTCTCGGGCTGGGCCAGACGATTCCTTGTGGTGACGAACAGATGATGTGCGAACACCCAGGCGATCCTGACGATTACGACGCACAGGAAGATCACCAGACCGGCGACGAGATAACGATTACGGGTGGCGGCGTCCAACGGCCCCAGAATGGGGCGAAGCTGGAGACCAATCAGGGTAAAGGCCAAGACGTTCAGAACCAGCGTGACGGTTTCCCAAATGGCGAAAGAGGGGATGCGCTGACGGGCCGGCATTCTGTGGCTGTGGCGCCGCGCCATGGTCAAGGCGAAGACCACCAGCGTCATTACCCCCGACACACCCAAATGCTCGGCCAGCAACCAGAGCGCGAAGGTGAGAACGAACTGAAAGATCACCAGACTGGGAGCGTCGTCGCACCGGCCGGTGATCCAAGCGGCAGGCCATGACGCCAGCCAGCCAAGAGCCATCCCGCCCAGCACGACGAAACCGAGAGACGGAACGATGGAGGTGATGCTGAGGCTGCCGAGCGCAGTGGCTCCCAACGCCAATTTGTATATGAGCAAAGCCGAGGCGTCGTTGAGAAGACTTTCGCCTTCCAGGATGACTCTGATGCGATGCGGCGGGTTCAATTGCCCCAAGACCGCCAAGGCGGCCACCGCGTCCGGAGGGGCCAGAAGGGCTCCCAGAACGATCGCCGCAGGCCAGGGAAAATCAGGAAACAGCATGCGGGCAGCCACCGCAACGGCGACCGTGGTCAAGGCCACCGCTCCCAGGACCAAGGATAAGATCGGCGTCCAGTTATGACGCAAATCCCGCAAGGAGGCATCGTGCGCCGCATCGACCAATACCGGCGCGACGAAGAGACACATGATGAGTGTCGGCGGCACCTCCAGGGAGGGAGCGCCGGGCAAAAGGGTGATCAAGGCGCCACCGATGGCCAGAAGAGTCGGGTAAGGAATGCAAATCCGCTTGGCGACGGCGGAAAGCAAGGTGGCGCCCATGAGAAGGGCCAGAACCGTCTCGAACGCCTCCATGTGCCCTCCGCTATCTATTTTTGGCTAACGCCAAGGCTGCAACGGGAATGCAGCCCAGGAGTGGTCACGAGTTTCGTGATCAAGTCCGACAGACTGTCCAGGGAAACGTCGTGGCCTTTGAATGGCTCGCCTTTCTGAGTGATCTGGTAATTGATTTCGTGGTCACGATTAAACCAGCCGGGCCGCAGAATGGTGTAATCCAGATCCGACGCCTCGATGGCCGCCGCTGAATCGCGGTAAGGGTCCAGGACGCGGCTGTAGCGTTCACCCGGAACCTCGCCATAGATCCCCATCGAGCTGATGAACACCAGCCGCTTTAGACTGACGGCGTGCATGGCTTCGATGATCGAGTGAGCTTGCTGTTCCATATCGCCGGTCAGATTGGCATAGACCACATCCTGTCCAGCCATGGCGGCACGCAAGACGGTTTGATCGAGAACATCTCCATCGACGATTTCGACACGTGTCGGATCGGGATTGCTCAGACGATGGGCCCGACGCAGATAAAGACGCAGGCGAACATCGGTATGCCCCAAAAGGACTCTGGTCGTATTGCGGGCCAATTGGCCGTTGGCGCCAAGAATGAGAATATTGGTCACTTGCCTCTCCTCGCCTTAACGATCAATCGCGGCTGCTTCGTCGATTGTACGAAGGCCTTCGGTCGATAGAGCCACTGCAGCGGCACGCAGATTGTCGTCGAGTTTATGTTTGTTCATCGGTGAATGCCTTTCCTCTACGGAGGAGTTGAAAGCCGACCAAAGGTCGACTGTCATGATGCCAAGGCATCACGGTATGGCATTTCCCACTTAGCGATTAGGGGGCGTTTTTTGCATGAACTTATGAGCGGCAGATATAAATGCTGCGTGATCGACAAGGTGCTCTTCGCAATATGGTCAGGGGTGTTTGAAAGCCATGGCTTTGCTGTTTAAAGCCTGTCAGTTGTGCCCAGAGAATCGTCCATATTACCCTAAACCAAATCGTTCCCTTTCGGCCCCAAAGCGACGTCATTCAACTGCACCAAAAACAGCAGCCAAATTCCCGCCTGAAGCCGGTCCGCAGCCCTCCTCTACACCTGCGGCAGGTTTTGGCGTCGCAAACGGCACATTAGGGGTGACGCCTCGAAACTTTATCTTGCGAATTCAGTACCTTGAAATTCCACGTGCGGCAAACTTTCCTGCCTTTCACAGTATGTTGAGTAGCGACACATAGTTTGGCCAAAGCGACGCATAGTTTGGCCCAAACGACACGAAAGCCCGCCGCCCCCAATCGGGAGCAGCGGGTTTAGTGTTTCCTGGATACGCGTTTCGGACTTGTTCCCGCGTCAATTCCTGCCGACAATGTGGCCTCGTTCGCAAAAGGCGGGAGGTTGCAGCATGGGCGGTCTATACGATTTGATCGCTGGCAACGAAGACTGGCTTTTGGCGCGCACAATCCAGCTTGCCAAGGAACGCGGCTACACGCCCTATACGTCGACCCTGGAACAGGCGTGGCGAACGGCGATTCACGGCCTGTCCGAGCCACTGCTGGAGGCGTTGGCCGAAGGCCGCACCCTGTCGACGCCGCATGCCGAACTGGATTATTCCCGCGATCCCATCGCCGCTTTCGGCGTACAGCAGGCGCAGCGCCATCGTTCGCGGGGCATCACCATGGGGTTGTTCCTGGGGCTGATGAAAAGCTATCGCCACGCCTACCGGGAATTGGTCGAAACCTTCACGCCCGCTGGCGGCGACCTGACCGGGCGGCGGCGGATCGTCGACAATTTCTTCGACCGGGTCGAACTGGGCTTTTGCTGCGAATGGACGGCGCAACGAGAAAGCGACCGAATTCATGAATTGCAGGAAAAAAACCGCCGCCTGACCAACGAAAAGAATAAATATCTAACGCTGTTCGAGAGCCTGACCCTGCCAGTCCTGCTGATGGACGACCAGGGAGGAATCGAGAACATCAACGCCGCCGCCGCCGCCCTGTTCGCCGGCGAACAGTCTCCCGGTTCCACGTATTATACCCCGACCCCGGAACGGCCCGTCCCCTGCCTGTTGGCCGGAGTCGTCGCTCTGTTGCGCCGCCTTCCGGCCATCTCGCCCGACCGCCCTTTGGAAAACACCCTGGAAACCGTGCGCGGTCCCCGCCATTTCCTGATCCAGGTTCAGCATATGCTGGATATCAGCGAAAAATTCGGCGGCACCGTGGTCATCTTCAACGACGTCACCGAATCGCGGCAGGCCCGCGAACAGGCGGAACAGGCAAGCCGGGCGAAATCGGCTTTTCTGGCAACCATCAGCCACGACATCCGTACGCCAATCAACGGCATCCTGGGCATGGCCGAGCTGCTGCGGGAAGGTGTTCCCGCCGAACGGCAGACGGCTTATGTCGATGCTATCGGCCGTTCGGGGGAACTGCTGCTGTCGGTGGTCAACGACGTTCTTGATTATTCCAAGATCGAAGCCGGCGCCCTGGATCTTGAAAGCATCGATTTCTCGCCGGAAGAAGTGGTGCGCGACGCCGTGATGCTGATCGAGCCGCTGGCGGCGGCGAAGGCCCTGGCCTTCCGGGTCGAAGGCATCGGAGAACTGCCCGAAGCGATGAAGGGAGATCCGGCCAAATTGCGGCAGATCCTTTTGAATCTGCTGGGCAATGCCGTGAAGTTCACCGAAAGCGGCGACGTCGTGTTGCGGGCGCGCTGCCACACCCGCACCCGGCGACACGCCGTCCTGCGTTTCGAGGTCGAGGACAGCGGCGTCGGCATCGCCCCGGCCGCCCACGATCTTCTGTTCGAACCGTTCATGCAGGCCGACGGCTCCATTACCCGGCGCTTCGGCGGCAGCGGATTGGGGCTGGCCATCTGCAAACGGCTGGCCGAGGCCATGGATGGCGAAATCGACTTTTCCAGCACGCCGGGCCAGGGCAGCCTGTTCTGGTTTCACGTCCGCCTGCGGCTCGGCGTGCCCGGACGCGTCGCCGCCCCGGCTCACAATGCGCGGCAACGCACGGCCGCGCCTTTGACCGTGCTGTTGATCGAGGACAACGAGGTCAACGCCCAGGTCGCCCAGGGTTTCCTGGAGCGCGACGGCCATCAGGTTCATCTCGCAGCCACGGGAACCGACGCCCTGGCGGCGATCGCCGCCCGCGACTTCGACGTTCTGCTGCTGGATCTGCGCTTGACCGACATGAGCGGCATCGAGGTCGCCCAGCGCATCCGCGCCCTGCCCGATCCCCTGAAAAATCAGGTGCCGATCATCGCCCTGTCGGCGGAACCGGCGAAAGACGGCATGGAGGCCGCGCGGAACGCCGGAATGAACGACTTCATCGCCAAGCCCTTCCGCCCCGAACGGCTGGAACAGGCGCTGCGTCATGCCGTGTTGGGCCAAGGGCTGCCGCCGGCGCCGGCCTCCCGGTCATCGTCCGCCCGCGATTCCTTAATCGACGAAAGCGTGCTGGCCGGCCATCTCCAGGCACTGGGTGCCGAGGCCGCCGGCCGCATCGCCGCCGCGTTTCGTCAAAGCGCCGCTCCGGTCCTGGCCCAGCTGGAATGCGCCGACGCGCCCCTTGCCTCTTTGCGCGACGGTGGACACCGGCTGAAATCGGCCGCCGCCAATCTCGGCCTAATGCCTTTGTCCCGCGCCGCCGAAGCCTTGGAGACCGCCGCCAAAGACGACGACGAGGAAAGCGCCCGACTCGCCGCCCAAAAGACGCAGGCCCTTTACGAAGCGTCGCAGACGGCTCTGGACGCCTGTTGGCAGCGGCTCAGCCGGTAAAGACGTAGCCGACACCATGGATGGTGACGAGCAATCGGGGAGCACTGGGATCGCTTTCCAACTTGCGGCGCAAGCGGCCCACCAGCACGTCGATGGTCCGGTCGTTGGGCGCCCAGTCGCGATGGCTGACATAGTCCAGCAAGGTGTCGCGGGTCAGCACCCGCCCTGAACGGGTGGCAAAAGCCACCAGCAGCTCGAATTCGCCGCGCGTCAGCCGAACCTCGCGGCCCGCGGGGTCGGTCAGCGACCAATGGGGCACATCCAGCGTCCAGCCTTGGAAGCGGCGAACCGGCTGATCCGGCGATTCCGAACGGGCGGCCAGGGTGCGGCGGATCAAATTCTTGGCCCTGGCCTGCAATTCACGGACGTTGAACGGCTTGGTCACGTAATCGTCGGCCCCCATTTCCAGGGCGACGATACGGTCCACCTCGTCGTCGTGGCCGCTGACGATGATCACTCCGACCTCGGACTGACGCCGCAATTCGCGCAGCAGGAACAATCCGTCCTCGCCGGGCAAACTGAGATCGAGCATCACCAGATCGACATCGTTGCGCGACAAAGCCTGGCGCATGCCGTCGCCGTTCTCCGCCTCGGCCACCTCGTATCCCGCCTTGCGCAGATAAGCCGCCAGCGTCTCGCGGCTGACCGGATCGTCCTCGACGACCAGGATTTTATGCAAGGTCGGCATCGCGCCTCCGCTTCGCCCCGCTTTGTCGGCAAGGGATAGCCTGTTCATATCCATTTACAATTTTCTACACGACGTTCATGGCCGCCGGCAACGCAGTTTACGCACAGAGCCTACCCTTACGGAAATGCCTCGTGAACGAAACGGACGTGCGTCATGAACAGACGATTTTTCAAATGGCTTACTCCGGAATCCCCGCGCGCCAGATACGGCCTTGCCGCCCTGGCGACGGTGGGAGTGGTCGGCACGGTTGTCGGCGTCGTTTTCGTCGCCGGTTTCAACACCGTCATGACCTATACCAACAGCCTGGAATTCTGCGTTTCGTGCCACGAGATGCGCGATACGGTCTATGCCGAATACCAACAGACGGTCCATTTCAAGAATGCCTCGGGCGTACGGGCGATCTGTTCGGATTGCCATGTTCCCCACGCGCTTCTGCCCAAGCTGGTGGCCAAAGTCAAAGCCTCCAACGATCTTTTGCAGACCGCTCTGGGCACCATCGACACCCCCGAGAAATTCAACGATCAGCGCCCCCGCATGGCCCGCATCGTCTGGAACTATATGGCCGCATCCGATTCCCGCGAATGCCGGACCTGCCATTCCTTCGACGCTATGGATTTCCACAAACAGCGCGAAGCGGCGGTCAAGCAGATGGAGCCGGCGGCCCTGAAGAACGAGACCTGCATCTCGTGCCACCGGGGCATCGCCCATAAGCTGCCCGACATGAGCGCCGGTTATAAGAAGGTCTTCTCGGACCTGATGGCTCAAAGCGCCCAGGAAGACGCCAGCGCCGACACCCTCTATACCCTGACCACCAAGCCTTTGTTCCTGGACAGGCCCGCCGACGCGGCCAATGCCGGCGCGGGCGACGGCAAGATTCTTGCCGCCAGCAAGCTGAAGGTTCTGGCCCGCGACGGCGACTGGCTGAAGGTTCAAATCGACGGCTGGCAGCAAGAAGGTGCCGAACGCGTGCTCTATGCCCTGCGCGGCCAGCGGATTTTCACCGCCGCCCTGGCTCCCGCCGCGGTGGACAAGGTGGAACGCCAGCCCGCCACCGTCGATGAGGATACCGGCTTGTCCTGGAACGCCGCATCGCTGGTGGCCTGGGTCTCCAAGGATGCACTGCTGTCCGACAGCGGCAAGCTCTGGTCCTATGCCCAGGAAATGTACAACGGCGCCTGCGGCACCTGTCATTCCCTGCGCGAGCCCGGCTACTTCCTGGCCAACCAATGGGCCGGCACCATGAACTCCATGCGCGGACGCACCTCGCTGGACGACGAACAAGTGCGCTTCCTGCAGAAGTACCTGCAGTTCAACGCCAAGGATACCGGAGGCCACCATGGCTGAAACCCTGTCCTTCCCGATGACCGACGAACAGCGGGCGCAGCTCTATCACTGGCTGGGCGGACTGTTCCTCCAGCCCCTGAACAAGGAACGGATCGCCGCGCATCTGTCCGGTCCCGGCGCGGCGTTCCTGGCGGATCTGGAACACAGCCCGGCTTTCCGTCCCGCCCTGACCGTCATGACCCAGGCGTTGCGGGTCGAAACCTGCGAACGCAACCTCAGCCAGGCGTTCTCTCTGCTGTTCCTGGGCGTCGGAGGGCCGGCCACGGTGCCGCCTTACGAGTCCGCCTTCACCGACGATAACGGGCGGCTGTTCCAGCGTGCCACCAGACGGATGGAGGACGAGTTGCGGCGGCTGGACCTGTCCGTCGATGCAAGCTGCGCCGAACCGCCCGACCATCTGGCCGTCGAACTGATGACCATGGCCCAACTGATCGCCCGGGACGACCGCGCCGAACAGGCGCGTTTCCTGGACCGGCATTTGTCCTGGATTTCCGACTTCACCGAACTGTGCGGCCGACGCGACCGCAGTGGTTTTTATGCCGCCGCGGCGCAGCTGCTGACGGCCTTTATCGAAACAGAGCGCCTTGTCCTGAACAAGGCCGGCTCCGCAATCCTCGAACGGGAGATCGCATGATGTCCATGACCTCGACAGGCGGCCTGACCCGCCGAAATCTTCTTCAATCCGGCGTCGCCATGGCGGCGATCGGTCTGGTTGGCCCCAGTCTGCTGGCGCGCGGAGCCCAGGCGGCATCCCCCGCCTCGGGCGAGGTGCTGACCGCATCCCATTGGGGCGCTTTCCGCGCCAAGGTCGACCAGGGCCGCTTCACCGCGATCCGGCCCTGGGAAAAAGACCCGCATCCCAGCCACCAGTTGGACGGCATCATGGATTCCGTCTATTCGCCCAGCCGCATCAAATACCCTATGGTGCGCCGCGCCTTCCTGGAAAAAGGCCCTGGCGCCTCGCCCGAGACCCGCGGTGACGGCGATTTCGTCCGGGTGTCCTGGGATCAGGCCCTGGATCTGGTCGCCAAGGAACTGAAACGGGTTCAGGCCGAGCATGGACCGGCGGGCATCTTCGCCGGCTCCTATGGCTGGATGAGCCCCGGCAAACTGCACAACGCCCGCAACCTGTTGCGGCGGATGATGAACCTGAACGGCGGCTTCGTCACCCACTCGGGCGACTATTCCACCGGCGCCTCGCAAGTCATCATGCCCCATGTGGTGGGCAGCCTGGAGGTTTATGAACAGCAGACCACATGGCCGGTGGTAGTCGACAACACCAGCCTGATGGTGTTCTGGGGCGCCGACCCCATGCTGACCAACCAGATCAGCTGGAGCGTCGCCGACCATGGCGCCTATGAAGGTCTGAAAGCCTTCAAGGCCAGCGGCAAAAAAGTCATTTGCATCGACCCGATCCGCACCGAAACCTGCAAATATCTCAACGCCGAATGGATCGCGCCGCGCCCGCAGACCGACGTCGCCCTGATGCTGGGCATCGCCCACACCCTGGTCGTCGAGAAGCTGCACGACGAAAAGTTCCTCAAGGACTACGCTTTCGGCTTCGACAAATTCCTGCCCTATCTGATGGGACAGGAAGACGGCACGGCGAAAAGCGCCGAATGGGCGTCGAAGATTTGCGACATCCCGGCCGACCTCATCAAGGATCTGGCCCGCCGTTTCGCCAAGAACCGCACCATGCTGGCCAGCGGCTGGTCGCTGCAACGGCAGCATCACGGCGAACAGGCCCATTGGATGCTGGTCACGCTGGCCTGCATGCTGGGCCAGATCGGTCTGCCCGGCGGCGGTTTCGGCCTGAGCTACCACTATGCCAGCGGCGGCACCCCCATGTCCGACGCTCCGGCTTTGGCCGGCATCACCGACGGCGGCAAGGCGGCGGCGGGCGGCGCGGCCTGGCTAAGCGGCAGCGGCGCCGCCTCGATCCCGCTGGCGCGTATCACCGACATGCTGCTGAATCCCGGAAAGGAGTTCGACTTCAACGGCAGCAAGGGCAAATATCCCGACGTCAAGCTGATCTATTGGGCGGGCGGCAACCCCTTCGTCCATCATCAGGACCGCAACCGCATGGTCAAGGCTTGGCGCAAGGTGGAAACCTTCATCGTCCACGACAGCCAATGGACCCCGACGGCCCGCCACGCCGACATCGTGCTGCCGGCCACCACGTCCTATGAACGCAACGACCTTGAGCAAGTCGGCGATTATTCCCTGCGTTATCTGATCGCCATGAAGAAGGTCATCGACCCGATCTTCGAGGCGAAGTCCGACTTCGACATCTTCACCGCTTTGGCCGACCGCCTGGGCAAGAAGCAGCAGTTCACCGAAGGCAAGACCGAGATGGATTGGCTCCGCTCGTTCTACGACGCCGCCATTCCGCAATCCAAGGGGCACATGCCGCCCTTCGACGCCTTCTGGAACGGCGACGGCGTCATCGAGTTCCCGGTTTCCGACGCCGAAAAGAACTTCATCCGCTTCAAAAAATTCCGCGACGATCCGCTGCTGGAACCGTTGGGCACCCCCACCGGCAAGATCCAGATCTATTCCACCAACATCGCCAAGATGAGTTACGACGATTGCCCGCCGCACCCCACCTGGATGGAGCCGGTCGAACGCCTGGGCGGACCGACCACCAAATACCCGCTGCATATCGACGCCAAGCATCCGAACAGCCGGCTTCACTCGCAGCTTTGCGGCACCAAGCTGCGCGACACCTACGCCGTGGCGGGTCGCGAGCCGTGCATGATCAACCGCCAGGACGCCGCCAAACGCGGCATCAAGGACGGCGACGTGGTCCGCGTCTTCAACGACCGCGGCCAGATTCTGGCCGGCGCCCAGGTCACCGACGACATTCGTCCGGGCGTCATCCGCATCAGCGAAGGCGGCTGGTACGATCCGGTCGATCCGGCCAAGGACGGCAGCCTGTGCAAATACGGCGACGTTAACGTCCTGACCGTCGACATCGGCACGTCGAAGCTGGCCCAGGGCAATTGCGGCCACACCGCCGTCGGCGACGTTGAAAAATACAAGGGCGCGGTACCGGCGCTTTCCGCTTTCACGGCGCCGAAAGCGGCCTCCTGACCATCCAAATCCGCCGCCCGATCCTTCCTGCCGGGGGGATCGGGCGAGGATGGTCACAACAATAACAATCGGGGCAACCGCCATGATCGACTCCTTCGGCCGCCCAATCACCTATCTGCGGGTTTCCGTCACCGACCGCTGCAATCTGCGCTGCTTTTATTGCATGGCCGACGATCCCGACTTCCTGCCGCGTTCCGACATTCTCGGCATCGAGGAATTGGAGCGGCTCTGTCAGGTCTTCATTCGCCTGGGCGTGCGGAAGATTCGTCTGACCGGCGGCGAGCCGCTGGTGCGGCGGGGCATCATGGACTTGTTGCGGCCGTTGGGAAAAGAGATCGCTGCCGGACGGCTGCGCGAGCTTTGCCTGACCACCAACGGCACCCAACTGGCCCGTTTCGCCCCCGAGCTGGCCGAGGCCGGAGTCAAGCGGGTCAACGTCTCGCTCGACAGCCTGGACGCCGACATTTTCCGCCGCATCACCCGCGGCGGCGACCTGACCCAGGTTCTGAACGGACTGGCCGTCGCCCGCGAAGCCGGGCTGACGGTGAAAATCAATACGGTCGCTTTGAAAGGCGTCAACGACCAGGGATTCGACGACCTGATTTCCTGGTGCGGCGATCGGGGCTTCGACATGGCTTTGATCGAAGCCATGCCGTTGGGCGGGCTGGCCGAAAGACGGGCGTCTCAGTACCTGCCCCTCGACGAGGTTCGCCAGCGGCTCGCCCGGCGCTGGACGCTGGTGCCGTCCGATTACCGCAGCGACGGCCCGGCACGCTATTGGGACATTGCCGAGACCGGCCGGCGCCTTGCCTGCATCGAGGCCATGAGCCATTGCTTCTGCGCGTCGTGCAACCGGGTCCGACTGACGGCGGCGGGAATGCTCAATCTATGCCTTGGGCAGCCCGACAGCGTCAGCCTGCGCCCCTTGCTGCGCAACCATGAAAGCGACGAAGCCCTGAAGAACGCCATCCTCGCCGCCATCGAGCGCAAGCCGAAGAGTCACGATTTCATTGCCGCCGGCGCCATGCCGATCTCGTTCCGGCAAATGTATCAAACCGGCGGATAAGCAGCCAGACCGCTCCACCCGGAAGAAAGGCCGCGTCACGCCCCGTCATCGGCAGCAGTATTGTTCTTTTGATAGCTGGATGCTTTCGCATAAAATTGCAATGATAGGTTGACAGAACACGTAGCGTTCACGCACCACAAAATAAAAGATCCGGCCATGAAAAATAATCAGAACGATATGGCAATGGAAAAATATACAAAAATCATTCAATCGGAATGTATAAGCGATTTTGAAAAACCATTTCTCGAATTCGATGGAAAATCCGCATCCATCATACTGGCATATGTATCGCCATATGTAGACTTTACGGACACCGTCGCGCGCCTTTCGGCTCAGGCCGGAGAAATACCTGTCATTGCCGTTTCCACAGCGGGAGAGCTTTGCGAGGCTTCGTCGGCTCCGGGAAACCTGTACCGCGAAGCGCAAGAACAACGGCAATCGGTGGTCGCCCAAAGCTTCAGCCGGCAATTGATCTCCGCCGTCAGCGTGCATGCCGTTCCTCTTCACAACGATGATATTCGGGGCAAAGCGCCTCCCATCAGCCGGGGAGAGCGGCTGAAACGAATCCGTTCGGAGCTTGCCGAACTGACGGTTCCCTTCATCATCGACAGCGCCGACACCATCGCCCTGACGTTCATCGACGGCGTTTCCGCCTGCGAGAGCTATTTCATGGAGGCGGTATACCAATCCGGCCGTTTTCCCTGTCTGTTCATCGGCGGATCGGCCGGCGGAAAATTCGATTTCCGCTCGACGTTGATTTACGACGGAAAAACCGTTCTGGAAAACCATGCCGTGGTCGTCTTTCTGAAACTGGCGACAGACAAGCGGTTTTCCGTTTTGAAGAGTCAAAACTTCCGGCGCACGGAAAAGTCCTTCGTCGTGCTGAAGGCGGACCCCGACCGCCGCACCATTTCCACCGTCGTCGACCCCGACACCCTGGCCGTCCTTTCGGCGCCGGCCGCCATGGCCCAGGTGCTGGGATGTGATTTGGAGGAACTGCACCAACGCCTGGAAAATCACACCTTCGGCATCGATCTGGACGGTGAAATCTACATCCGCTCGGTCGCCGGAATCGATCTGGGCAAGAGCGTCGTTTCCTTCTATTGCGACGTCAATGCCGGCGACCGTCTCTATCTTCTTGATAAAATCGATTTCATCACCCAGACACGCACCGACTATCAAGAATTTCTCAAAGGCAAACCCCACCCTGTCGCCGGGATTCTCAACGACTGCATCCTGCGCCGCCTGAACAACGGCGGCCAGTTGGGACAGATCAACGGCCTGTGGGGCTGTCCGGTCGCCGGTTTCTCCACTTTTGGCGAGCTGTTCGGCATTAATATCAATCAGACGCTATCGGGGTTGTTCTTCTTTGACGTTCCGGACGGCACGAAATTCCATGACTCGTTCATGGAAAAATTCCCCGTTCATTACGGACGCTTCGTAAACTACTTCACCTCGTGCCGCCTGAGCCGGGTCGATCTTCTGAACCGTCTGCGAACCAGGACGTCGCACCATCTGGTCGATCAATTCGCCGAAATGGACAACGGATCCGAGGAAATCGATTCTCTGGCCGTACAGGCCCGCATGGAAAAGGCGCTGCGCTTCAGCCAGCGGCGGTTAGAAGCCATCACCTCCAGCCTGTTCGACGGCGTCCTGCTGATCGACAGCCATGGCCTTGTCACCTTCGCCAATCCGGCCGCCCGGCAATTTCTCGGCATCGAAGAGCAGTCCACCCCTCGCCTTGACGATCTGGTCCGGTTGTTCATCGACGGACAGGCCGCCTCGTTCGAGACGGCTGTGGTGGAACGGGCCATCGCCCTGCATCAGCCTCTTTCCGATGACGACGCCATCGTTCAAACCACCGGCGGGGAAAAAATCAGCGTCCGTTATGCCGTCGCCCCTATCCGCCAGGATCAAGAATTGGAGGGCGTGGTGATTTCCTTCCGCAGTATCGAAGCGCTGAAAAGCGCGCAGAAAGAGGCGGAACAGGCCTCACGCCTGGCCAGCGTCGGCCAATTGGCCGCCGGCATCGCCCATGAAATCAACACCCCCATCCAGTATGTCGGAGACAATCTCCGCTTCATCCTGAAGTCTTTGGATCAGGTTTCCGCCCTTTTCGAGCATATCCGCGACCTGATCGCCAGCAAGCGTCTATCGCCCGAGGACGAGCGCGAAGCCCGCGAAATTTTCACCCGCCACGACCTCGAATATTTGCTGGGAGAACTGCCCATCGCCACCTCCCAGTCGCTGGAAGGCACCGAACATGTCGCCGGGATCATCCGCTCGATGAGAGAGTTCTCGCACCCCGGCACCACCACGAAAACCGTTACCGACATCAACCGCGCCCTGCAAAGCACCGTCACCATTTCGCGCAACGAATGGAAACAGGTGGCAAACCTTGAACTGGATCTGGCCGCGGATCTGCCGCCGGTCGAGTGTTTCGCCTCGGACATCAATCAGGTTTTTCTCAATCTGATCGTCAACGCCGCCCAGGCCTTGTCGGAAATCCACGCCCCGCTGAACACCCAAGGCCTCATCCGCATCAGCAGTTCGTTAAACGACAATGCCGTCGAAGTGCGCATCAGCGACAACGGGCCGGGCGTCCCGGACGAACTCCGCCAGCGGATTTTCGACCCGTTCTTCACGACCAAGGCGGTCGGCAAAGGAACCGGCCAAGGATTGGCGCTATGCCTGAACACCGTTGTCAACAAACACGGCGGCAGGCTGTTTCTCGAGGAAACCAAAGGCGGCGGCGCAACCTTCGTCGTTTGCCTGCCGATTAATGGCTCTCTTTTCTCGGCTGGAGGCGGTATCTGAGACTGTCCCCCCCCCCTGGCAAAACCGCACCGCCCGCCAATATGGAAAAGGGCGGCCAGAGGTGGTCGACAGAGGCGGATGGAATGCAGGAAAAAGCCGATCCCCGGCCCGTAACGATCTGGCTTCTCGCTTGCTGCGCCATGGTCTTTTTCATGGCGCTGCTGGGAGCGATCACCCGCCTGACGGAATCCGGCCTTTCCATCACCCGCTGGGACCCGGTCATGGGTGCCCTTCCGCCCTTGAACGACGAAGCCTGGCGACATGTTTTCGCTGCTTATCAGGCCACGCCTCAATACCAACTTCTGCACCGCACCGGCATGGAACTGGCCGATTTCAAAACGATTTTCTTCTGGGAATGGCTGCATCGCCTGTGGGGGCGGCTGATCGGCGCCGTCTTCGCCTTGCCCCTGTTGGTCTTTTGGTTGCGCGGGCAGATCAGCCGCCGCGACGGCATCCGCTTCTCGCTGATTTTTCTCCTGGGCGGCTTGCAGGGCTTCATCGGCTGGTTCATGGTGCAAAGCGGACTGGAGGATCGCACCAGCGTCAGCCCGATCCGCCTCGCCCTGCACCTGGCCTTCGCCCTAGCCCTTTACGCGCTGCTGCTGTGGCTGGCCCTGGCCGGCAAAAAGCGTGAACGGATCGTCGTTCCTCCATCCCTTCTCCGTCACGGCTGGACCGCCTTGGCCTGTCTGGCCCTGACCATAACTTGGGGCGCCTTGGTCGCCGGATTGCAAGCGGGACAGATCTACAATACCTGGCCGCTGATGGACGGCGACATGCTTCCCGCCTTGGCGACCGAACTGGCCCCCTGGTGGCGAAACCTGTTTGAAAACCCGGTTCTGGCCCAGTTCGTCCACCGCTGGCTGGGGCCGCTGACCTTGGCGATGGCGCTCAGTTGGGTCTGGCGCTGCCGCCGCATTGCGCCGACATCCGCGCTGACGGCGCTGGGGGGGATGGCCGCGCTTCAGGTCGGCCTGGGTTTGGCGACCTTGCTGTCCCACACCGAAATCGTCATCGCCCTGCTTCATCAAGCCGGGGCGATAAGCCTTCTGACGCTGTTTCTTTACAATCTGCAACGTCTTTCCGCGACATCGACAGGGCATGAACGATCAGCAGCGCCAGCGCCAAACCGTACCATGTCAGGGCATAGCCGAGATGGTCGTTAGGCAGGCTGACACGGCTCTGACCACCGACGGGATACCCCCCGACATTGGGCGCGGCATCGGCCTCCAGCACATAGGGCAGCAAAACCGGAAGCCCGGACAACCTGGCCATCAGCGGCAAATCGGAACCGTACCAGATGTCGCGCCCGGGATCGTTGGCCGGTTGGCTCCAATGACGCTCCGGCATGCGCAGAACGCCGTGAACGGTCAGCCGCCCCGATGGCGTGCCTTCTTTTCCGCGCAGGCCATAGGGCTCCCAACCGCGATCCACCAGCAGAAAGCGTCCATCTTCCAGCTGCATGGGACGAAGCACGCGATAGCCCCCTTCTCCGCTTCCCGTCGCAATGGCCAATTGATAGAAGGCGCGTCCCTCCAGGAATCGGCCGGCGGCCGCAGCCGAGCGGTAATTCATATCTTCGTCCCCCGAGACGTCTCCGACATCCACGGGCGCCTGGTGCATACGCCGGTCCATGGTGGCGATCAACTCGGTTTTCCAGATCAGCCGCTGCACCTGCCACGTCCCCAGGCCGATGAGAACAGACAGCAGAACGGCGACCAGAAAATGGCGGACGGCCATCAGTGGGACCCGTACCAATAGACGGACACGAACAGGAACAGCCAGACCACATCGACGAAATGCCAATACCAGGCCGCCGCCGTCAGACCGAAATGACCGTCGGGCCGAAAATGCCCCTCGGCCGCCCGCCATAGGCAGACGGCCAGAAAGATCGTGCCGATCATCACATGCAGGCCGTGAAAGCCGGTGGCCATGTAAAAAGTCGATCCGAACATGCCGCTGCTCAAGCTGAAATCGGCGTGGGCGTATTCGTAAGCCTGGCAAACGCTGAAGCTGACGCCCAGCAGCACGGTAACCAGCAGCCCTGTCACCGCCCCTTTGCGGTCGTCGCGCAGCACGGCATGGTGCGCCCATGTCACCGCCACGCCCGAAGACAGCAGAATGACGGTCATCAGCAGCGGCATTTCAAAGGGATTGGCGGTGGGAATGTCGGCCGGCGGCCAGACGCCGCCGAGAACGGCCGGCGGAAACAAGGCGGCGCTGTAATAGGCCCAGAAGAAGGCGACGAAGAACATCACCTCGGAACTGATGAACAGGGCCATGCCGTAATGCAGCCCCAGCTTCACCGGCGGGGTGTAGGCTTTTTCGATGAAGGCTTCATGGATGACGCTGCGCCACCAGCCGATCATCACCGCCAGCACGGCGGCCAAACCGACCAGCACGCCGTTCAATCCCGGCGCGACCGACAGGCCGCCAAGGGTGATTTTATCCTGATGCAGGTACATCACCGTCGCCCCGGTGATCAGACCGGCCGCCATGGCCCCGAGAAACGGCCACGGAGATGGGCGCACCAGATGCCAGGGCTGAGGAATGCCGCTGTCCTCGAAGGTAGGGCTGTCGTGATGGTCGCTGCTCATGATCCATCCTCCGCTCTAAGGCGCCGCACTTTGATCCTTGGCCTGAAAAAAGGTGTAGGACAGGGTGATGTTCCGCACGTCGTCGGTCTGCCGGTCATCGGCCAGAGCCGGATCGACGAAGAATTGCACCGGCAACTCCACCGTCTCGCCCGCTTTCAAGGTCTGTCTGGTGAAACAGAAACACTGCACCTTGTCGAAATAGCTGCCGGCTTTGTCCGGCTGGACGTTGAAGGTCGATGTGCCGACCAGGGTTTTGCCGCCGCGGTTCCTGGCGTGGAAGGCCACTATCACCACGTCTCCCAGCCGGACCCGCATGTTTTTGAGGTCGGGGGCGAAGTCCCACGGCAAACCGGGCTCGACATTGCCGTCGAAGCTGACCGTCACCCAGCGATCCCGGGCCTGTGGCATGGCCTGCGCCGATAAATCGACGCGCTGGGTCGTGCCGCCGAAGCCGGTGACCCGGCAGAACGCCCGATAGAGCGGCACGCTGGCGTAAGCCGCCCCCACCATCGCCACGGCACAGACCGTCAGCAGCAGCGGCAGTAAAGCCATGCGCGATGGGCGTTTCATCCGGCCGCTCCCTGGTGCATTTTCACGATGGTGACGGCATAGGTCAAAAGGACGAAAACCGTCAGGATCAGAAAAACGGCCCAATTGCGCCGCTTTTGCCGTGACCGCCCTTCGTCTGGATGAGACGCCGTCATGACAGGCCCCGCATCGCCGCTTCGACCAGCAAAAGGCTGAACAGCAGCGTCAGATAGAGAATGGAATAGCCGAACATCTGCCGGGCCGAGCGGTACGTGCGGTCGAACAGCACCCGCACGGCGCAAACGACGAACAGGCTGCTCAAGATCAGCATTCCGCACAGATAGACCGGCCCGGCAATGCCGGCGAAAGCCGGGCTCAGGCTCAAGGGAAACAGCAGCAGGGTATAGACCAGCATCTCGATCTTGGTGCGCTGCGGTCCCGCCGTCACCGGCAGCATGGGAACTCCCGCCAGCCGGTAATCGTCGTTGCGGTACAGCGCCAAAGCCCAGAAATGGGGCGGTGTCCAAAAGAAAATGATCAGGAACAGCAGCACCGCCGGCAGATCGATCCGCCCCGTCACCGACACCCAGCCGATCAGCGGCGGAAAAGCCCCGGCGGCTCCGCCGATGACGATGTTCCAGGAAGTCCGGCGCTTGAGCCAGATGGTGTAGACGAAGATATAGAACGCCGCCGCCACCGCCAGCAGCCCGGCCGCCAGCCAGTTCACCGCCAGCGCCATCAGCACCACCGCGGCGAAGATCAGCACGGAACCGAACTCCAGGGCCGCCTGGGGTTCGATTCGCCCTTGCGGCAGGGGGCGGCGGCGGGTCCGCGTCATCACGGCGTCGATATCGCGGTCGTACCACATATTGACGGCGGCGCTGCCGCCGGCGGCGATGGCGATGCACAGAATCGCCGTCGCCCCCAGCAAGGGGTGCATCCCGCCCGGCGCCACCATCAATCCGACCAAACCGCTGAACACCACCAGCGACATCACTCTGGGCTTCAGCAGTTCCACATAATCGCGCAGCCGACCTGCCGATACGGAAACATCGAGGGATGCATAAACGGTTTTTTCCATCGCCCGATCCTTTCTTGAAGCCTTATTCGGATCACGCCCCGTTCTGTTCAGCGAAGACGCGGCAGGGTCTTGTAGGTGTGCAGCGGCGGCGGCGATGTCTGGCTCCATTCCAGGGTCGACGTGCCCTCGCCCCAGTAATTGGCCCCAACCTTACGGCCCCAGACCAGCGTATAGACGGCGATGACCACGAACAGAACCGCTCCGGCATAGGAAATCATCGCTCCGTAAGAGGCCACCATGTTCCAACCCTGGAAGGCGTCGGGATAATCGGGAATGCGCCGCGGCATGCCTTGCAGTCCCAGGAAATGCATGGGGAAGAAGGTCAGGTTGACGCCGACGAAGGTCAGCCAGAAATGCAGCTTTCCCGCCCATTCCGGATAGGTTCGCCCGGACATCTTGCCGACCCAGTAGTAGAAGCCTGCGAAAATGCCGAACAAAGCCCCCAGCGACAGCACGTAATGAAAATGCGCCACCACGTAGTAAGTGTCGTGCAAAGGGGTATCGATCGACGGATTGGCCAGCACCACGCCGGTCACGCCGCCGATGGTGAACAGAAAAATGAAGCCGACGGCGAACAGCATGGGCGTCTTGAAGTCGATGGAGCCGCCCCACATGGTGGCGATCCACGAGAACACCTTGATGCCGGTCGGTACAGCGATGATCATCGTCGCCGCCGCGAAATAGGCCCGCGTATTGACGCTGAGGCCGACGGTGAACATGTGGTGCGCCCAGACGATGAAGCCCAGCGCGCCGATCGACACCATGGCGTAGACCATGCCCATATAGCCGAAAATCGGCTTGCGGCTGAAGGTCGAGATGACCTGGCTGACGATGCCGAAGGCCGGCAAGATCATGATGTAGACTTCCGGATGGCCGAAAAACCAGAACAGATGCTGGAACAGCAGCGGATCGCCGCCGCCCGCCGGATCGAAGAAGCTGGTGCCGAAATTACGGTCGGTCAGCAACATGGTGATGGCGCCGCCCAGCACCGGAATGGACAGCAGCAGCATGAAGGCCGTCACCAGCATGGCCCAAATGAACAGCGGCATCTTGTGCAGCGTCATGCCCGGCGCGCGCATGTTGAAGATGGTGGTGATGAAATTGATCGCCCCCAGGATCGATGAGATGCCCGCCAGATGCAGGGCGAATATGGCCATGTCCATGGATTCGCCGGGTTGCCCCTGGCTGCTCAGGGGCGGATAGATGGTCCAGCCGGTGCCTGCGCCGTCGCCGACGAAAGCCGATCCCATCAACAGAGCGAAGGACGGCACCAACAGCCAGAAACTGATGTTGTTGAGGCGCGGGAACGCCATGTCGGGCGCCCCGATCATCAGCGGAATGAACCAATTCCCGAAACCGCCGATCAAAGCCGGCATGACGGTGAAAAACACCATCAGCAGACCGTGGGCGGTGACGATGACGTTCCATTGCTGGCCGCTGACGACGTACTGCATGCCGGGATGCAGCAATTCAAGCCGCATCAGCACCGACAAGGCTCCGCCGGTCAATCCGGCGACCACCGAGAAGATCAGATAAAGGGTGCCGATGTCCTTGTGGTTGGTCGAGCAGAACCAACGGACGAAAAACCCCTGCTTGTGCCCGGGAGACTGACCGTGCTCCTGAAACTCGTCCGCCTTGGCTTCGTACTGCATGGACGTCATGGCCTGTCACCCCAGAGCAGAGAAGAAGAGATCAAGACGCCGCCGGATGGGCGTTTTCCTGGTTGTTCGCCGCCTTCTGCGCCGCCGCCCAGCTTTCGAACTGGTCGGCAGGCACGCCTTCGATGACGATCGGCATGAAGCCGTGGCCGTTGCCGCAGATCATCGAGCATTCGCCGTAATAGACCCCGGGCCGTTCGATCTTCAGCCAGATCTCGTTCAGCCGCCCGACCACCGCCATGCGGTTGATGCTCAGCGATGAGACGTACCAGGAATGCAAGACGTCGCCGCCGGTGATCTGGACCCGCACCACTTTGCCGACCGGCAGCACCACGCGATGGTCCACTTCCAACAGGCGCATCGGTTGGCTCTTGATCAGCCAGTGGGCCGAAGCGTCCTTGATGGCGGCGGATGTTTGCTCCTCGCTGGGGCCGAAGGCGTCCCAGATGGCCATGCTGTCGAAAGCGACGCCAGCGCGCTCGGGATATTCATAGGACCAGTACCACTGATGCCCGGTGACCTTCAGGGTCAGATCGGGCAGCGGCATGCGGTCCATGTCGTACAGCAGGGGAAAGGAAATCCAGGCAATTCCCAAAACGATCAGGCAGGGAATCAGTGTCCAGATCACTTCCAGCTTCAGATTATGGGTGCGGCGGCTGGGAACCGGGTTTCGGGTCCGGTTGTAACGGATAACCACATAGACGAGCAGCGCCAGAACCAGCAACACCACGGCGAAGATGATGGCCAGCAGCAGATCGTGGAAAGATTGGATGCGGTCGCCGATCACGGTCCCCGGCGCTTGAAGCGTCAGCCCCCATGGAAGCGGCATCCCATCCGCCAAAGTCTGGGCCGGCCAGAGCCATGCCAGACAAAATCCGGCGGTCGTTCCGCCAATCTTCAGAAACGCGCTTGGCTTGCCAGAAAGTGTCCGCATGTAACACCCGTTCAGCTTCTCCGTAATGTCTCGGAGTCCAGATGGATCGCAATGAGTTGGGCGACAAAAGCACTTCACATCGAGCTGGGGATAGGCAGGAAAGAATCCAAGATGCAATTTCAGAAATATGCCGACAGAAATATATTTCCATCCATTAGACAAAACTGAATGATAAGCCTGAATATTCCCATTTTTTATTTACGGAATTCCCGCGCCGCAACATAACAGCGGCACGCATCACGCCTCTATTGCCTGCGGCACCGGCAGGCATTCATCAGTCCGGCGCGAGACTCAATCGCGCATCAGGGACCACCATACACATGGCAAAAACGGCAACCGAATACCGGAAAGATCCGTCGTGGTGGACGCGGCCGGATTCCAAGAACCATGGCTTCGCACAGAGCCGTGTCGTCTGCCAAAAATTAAAATTTTCACAAAATATGCGCCAGACAGAAACTCTCAACACCACATCTTGATGTTTCACGGATTATCTGTATGCTCTTTTCTGTGGCTGCGGCCCTGATGTCCGGTGCCTCTTTCGAGCGACGCCGACATCGCGGACAGCGCCGCGAAGACTTTCTTCATCTCCTGACATCGGCGGCAACGCCTGTCACCTTAAGCGGGAGCCGGTCCACCGGCTCCCGTCTTTTTTCGTGCACCGGGAATTGCCCATAGGGGAAACAGGGGTTAGGCTGGCGTAATGAGCCCCTCTCCCGCTCCGGCCATAGACGACGACACGTTCGACCGTTTCATCGACGGGCTTTTGCCGTCGCCGGAAGAAATCTCCGCCGCCCGTCACGCCGCCGGCCTGGTGGTTCATGCCCTGCGCGACACTTTCCGTCCGAACCAAAGCGGCTTGGGCCGCAGCGATTTCCTGGTGGCCGGCAGCATCGGCAAACGCACGGCCATCCGGCCTTTGCCGTCGGTGGACCTGTTGTATCTGCTGCCCCCACCGCTTCCCATTCACGCAGAACTGCCCCGCCTGGTCGAAAGCATCGACCTTGCCCTGAGGCAGGGCTTCCCTCAAGCCCTGGTCGCGCCGGACGCGACATCCGTCATGGTCGCCGCCGATGGGCTGGCGGTACGCGTCTATCCTTCGGCGGAAGGACGCAAGGGCTTCGCCTTTCCTCTGGAAGACCGTTGGAACACTATCAATCCCGTGGCGGAAATGGCGGCGCTGCGGCTGTCCGACGCCGTCAGCGGCGGAGCGTCCACACGGCTGCTGGCGTTGCTGAAAGCCTGGAGAACGGCCAACGCCGTTCCCCTGTCTTCTTTCACCCTGGAATTGCTGGTTCACGACTTTTTGGGCCAAACGGCGTTCGCCGACTGGCCCAGCTGCCTTTCGGACTTTCTCGCCTGGGCCCGAAAGCACGCCCCAAAAAAAATCGAGCTGCCGGGCAGCGAAGCCGTCTTGAACATTGATGACACATGGCACTCCGCCGCCGAAGCCGCCTATTGGCGGTGCGTACTGGCCGGACGCCATGCCGCCAGCGGCGACCACCATCTTGCCCGCGACGAATGGCGCAAACTGTTCGGCTCCTATTTCGCCGCTCCGGTCCCTTTCAATATCTGGAACCTGCCCCGCGATCTTGGGGCTTGAGGCTGGCGGAAAAATCCCCATCTTCAAGGGCATGCCCGACGGAACCCCCAGCCTTGCCATCCGCGTCATCGACAGCCTGAAGGCCGTGCGGCCGGAAGATTGGAATTCCTGCGCCGGCTCCGACAACCCTTTTCTCAGCCACGCCTTTCTTTCCTCCATGGAACAGTCCGGTTCGGCCTGCCCCGACAGCGGCTGGTCGCCTCATCACCTGCTGGCCGAAGACGAGGAAGGCCGGCTGCTGGCTTGCGCCCCCCTGTATCTGAAAACCCATTCCTATGGCGAGTACGTTTTCGACTGGTCTTGGGCCGAAGCCTGGCAGCGCAGCGGGCGGGCCTATTATCCCAAGCTGCAATGTGCCGTTCCCTTCACGCCGGCAACCGGCCCGCGCCTGCTGATCCGCCCCGAGTCCCAAGCCAATGCTCCGGCACTGATGCTGTCGCTGGGAGGAGCCATGTCGGCTCTGTGCGAGCGCGCAGGGTTGTCGTCGGCCCATGTCACCTTCCTGCCCGAGGATCAGGCTGTGGCGCTGGCCGGCCAAGGCTGGCTGCTGCGCACCGGCATGCAGTATCACTGGCACAATGACGGTTATGACAGCTTCGACGGCTTTCTGGCCGCCCTGTCGTCGCGCAAGCGCAAGTCCATCCGCAAGGAGCGGGAACAGGCCCAGCGCCTGGGCCTGACTATCCGCACCTTAAGCGGCGACGACATCAAGCCGCATCACTGGGATGCCTTTTACCGCTTCTATCTCGACACCGTCGAAAAAAAGTGGGCGCATGCCTATCTGAACCGCGAATTTTTCCATCATCTGGGGCAAAGCATGAGCGACAAGGTCGTGCTGGTCATGGCCGAGATGGACGGCACTCCGGTGGCCGGGGCTTTGAACCTGCGGGGCGGCGACACCCTTTACGGCCGCAACTGGGGATCGGAGGGAGACTTCCGTTTCCTGCATTTTGAAATGTGTTATTACCGCGCCATCGATTACGCCATCGCCCACGGCCTGAAACGCGTCGAGGCCGGAGCCCAGGGGGAACACAAGATCAGCCGCGGCTATCTTCCCTCAACCACATACAGCGTCCACTGGATCAGGGAGGAATCCCTGCGCCGCAGCGTTTCGTTCTTTCTGGAGAAGGAGCGTCTGGCGGTCAGCCGGAGCATGGCCGAACTGGCCGAGCTGTCGCCTTTCCGCCAAGAAGATCACGGAGCCGAGGGCGCGGACAGCAAACCGTAATAACGGCTGTCTTCTTCGATTTCGTGTTCGTAGAGAATACGCTCCAGCGTGTCCACCAGCGCGAACCAGCGGTTGCGGCCGCTATGGTGACGGGTTTCCGTCAATTGGGTGTCGATCTCGTCAATCAGATCGCGGTGCGCCCGGCAATGCCGGTCCGTGGCGGCCCCGGCCTCTGTCAGCAATTGGATTTCTTCCTCGAAGTGGCGCATGGCCGCCGTCCGGAACGCCTGGACGAGGGTTTCCATTACGCCGTCTTCACTCCCCAGCTTCCAGTGGCGCACAATGTCCTCGATATGGAGGCACAAGGCATGATGCCCCTCGTCGATAACCGCTACCCCGCTTGCCGGAATCAGCTTTCCAGACATCGCGCACCCCGCACTATCCCTTTTGAAAAATAGTACGCGCGACAACGTCAAACAAGAACAAACGCGATTACCGCAAGATGTGAAAAGTCAGGCATCAGAAACCATTACGGCGCACGGCGGGAAATGCTCTCGATTCCGACGAACTTGGCCTTCTGCGCGGCTTCGGCTTGCTTGAAGACCTTGAACAATTTTTCGGTCTTGCCGTCTGTGACGGTAAAGTCGAGATAAGCCTGTTGCAGCATCTCGGCATAAGCCGGTCCCAGCGCCGCGTCGTCCAGATCGCCGGGCATGCCCGATTGACCGATATAATCGTGGAAACGCTTCAGGATATGCAGGCGGTTGACCCGCACCACTTGGGGATCATAGGGCACCTTGAGATAGTCAAGGAACTCCTCGGCCGACGAGAGCTTTTCCATCTTCGACAAGAACTCACTCATTGATGACCTCCAACACGTGGACGGTGTCTTGCGCGCCCGAACCGCAGGGGTCCGAACAGTGGGTGCATTCCACATCCGCCGGCTTGTGCTCAAGCTCGGCCAGACGGGCCTCCAGATGGGCGATGCGCTCGGCCATGCAATGCAGGGCTTTCCCCACCGGGTCGGGCATCAGGTGGTGATCCAGATCGATGCCGTGCTTGGTGACGCGGCGGGCTTCCGGCGGCAGCACGACACGGCCGGGAATGCCGACCACGGTCATTTCGGGCGGAACATCCGAAATGACCACCGAATTGGCGCCGACATTGGCTCCGGCGCCGACCCGCACCGGTCCCAGAATCTTGGCGCCGGCGCCCACCAGCACCCGGTCTTCCAGGGTGGGATGGCGCTTGCCCTTGGACAGCGAGGTCCCGCCCAGGGTGACGCCGTGATACAAGGTGACGTCGTCGCCGATTTCAGCCGTTTCGCCGATCACCACCCCGGCGCCGTGATCAATGAACAGACGCCGGCCGATGGTCGCCCCCGGATGAATGTCGACATTGGTCATCATACGGGACAAAAAGGCGAGGAAGCGGGCGGAAAACAGCCAGCCCTTGCGCCACAGGCGATTGCTGACGCGGTGGAACAGCACGGCATGCAGGCCGGGATAGGTGATCAGCACCTCGACGCGGGTGCGTGCCGCCGGATCGCGCTCGAACACGCAATCAATGTCTTCCTTGATATGCGCCAGCAGGCCCATGGCCTTTTCGCTCAAATGACTCACGTCGAGACTCTCCACTGCGACGGTCATCAGCGCCTCCTCTTGCTCAACTGGGCAAACCGGGCGCGCCGTCGAAAGCGGCATTCTCGCGCACGGCTTCGACGACCGCCAGTGTTTCCCGATAGAAGCGCCGCAACTCATCGCTGCCGGGAGAGCGTTTGAATTGCGCCGAGAAATTCCGCAGGCGGGCCAGGACGGCGCGAGCCTGCACGTCGGTGACGGCGATGCCCATCTCGCGATAGGCCCAGATCACCCCCGCCACGCCAGAATGCTTTCCCAGCACCAGACGATGCTGGCGCCCCAATTCCTGGGGATCCAGAGACTGGTAATTGGCGGGGTCACGCAACAGGCCGCTGACGTGAATGCCGGATTCGTGGGTGAAGATGGCGTCACCGACGATGGATTTGTTGACGGGGACGGGGCGACCCGATGCTCCGGCCACCAGGGCCGAGATGTCCGGCAGCAGTCGGGGAGCAACTCCCGTCGGACGGCCATGGATGTGAAGCAATGCGACCACCACTTCTTCGAGCGGGGCATTGCCTGCCCGCTCTCCGAGCCCATTGACCGTGGTGTTCACATGGGTCGCCCCGCCGCGCACCGCGGCCAGCGAGTTGGCGGTCGCCAGGCCGAGGTCGTCGTGAGCGTGAATTTCCAACTCCAGCGACGTGCTGGCCCGGATCCGGGCGAAGACGTCATGGGTGGCGAAAGGATCGAGAATGCCTAGGGTGTCGGCGAAGCGGAAGCGCCGGGCACCAGCTTTTTCCGCCACTTCGATCAGCCGCAGCAGGAAGTCCGGGTCGGCGCGCGAACTGTCTTCACCGCCGACGGCCACTTCCATTCCGGCGTCGCGGGCCATGGCCACCATCCAGGCCGTCTGTTCCAGCACCCAGGCGCGGCTGCGCTGAAGCTTATGTTTGATCTGCTGATCGGATACCGACACCGACATGTTGACCATCGACACGCCCGAAGCCTGGGCGGCCATCAGGTCGTCCTCCAGCATCCGGCACCAGGCGATGGGCGTGGCTTGCAGGCCGAGACCGACGATGGCGCGGATTTCCTCTTGCTCCTGGCGTCCCATGGCGGGAATACCCACCTCCAGTTCGGCCACGCCGGCCGCGTCCAGGGCCTTGGCGATGGCCAGCCGCTCGTCAGGAGTGAAGGCCACCCCCGCCGTCTGTTCGCCATCGCGCAGGGTGGTGTCGTTGATAATGACCGCCGCAGGATTGGAGCAACTCATGGCTCCCCCCTTTCCGTCAGGAATAGGCCGGTTGGAACTGGGCCGGAGCGTTGTTCTTGGTATTCCAATAAGGCGACATGGCGCGCAGCTTGGAGATGATGCCGGGCATCACCTCGATCACGCGGTCGACGTCCGCCTCGGTGCTGTCGCGGGACAGCGAGAAGCGGGTCGCCCCGTGGGCCGCCGTGAAGGGAATGCCCATGGCCCGCATGACATGCGACGGCTCCAGCGAACCCGAGGTGCAGGCCGACCCCGACGAGGCGGCGATGCCGGCGCGGGACAGCAGCAGCAGAATGGCCTCGCCTTCCACATATTCGAAGGCGATGGTGGTGGTGTTGGGCAGCCGCTGGCCGACGTCGCCGGTCACGATCGAATTGGGAATACGCGCCGAAATCTCGCGTTCCAGCCGGTCGCGCAGAGCCCGCACGCGGGTGTTCTCGTCGGCCATGGCGGCCAGCGCCAGTTCGGCGGCCTTGCCCAAGCCGACGATGCCCGGCGTGTTCTCGGTGCCGGCCCGGCGGCCGCGCTCCTGATGACCGCCGCGCAGCAGCGGACGGAACTTGATGCCGCGCTTCAGATACAGGGCGCCGACGCCCTTCGGACCGTGCAGCTTGTGGCCCGACAGCGACAGCATGTCCACCGCCGAGTTGGACAGGCGCATAGGCACCTTGCCGACGGCCTGCACGCCGTCAGTATGGAACAGAATGCCGAAGGGCTTGGCCATCTGAGCCAGGGTTTCGATGGGGAAGATGGTTCCCGTCTCGTTGTTGGCCCACATGAAGGTGGCCAGCGCCACCTTTTCAGACAAGGCGTTTTCGTAGGCCTCCATGTCCAGACGGCCCTGGCCGTCGACGCCGATAACGTGGACCTTGTAGCCTTCGTGCTTCTCCAGATGCTCGCAGACCGTCAGGACGGCGTGGTGCTCCACCGCCGAGGTGATGATCTCCTTGCGGTCGGGCAGCGCGCGGATCGCCGAGTAGATGGCTGTGGTGTCGCTTTCCGTGCCGCCGGACGTAAAGACGATCTCGGTGTCATGGGCGGCGCCCAGCAACGCCTGCACTTGCGCGCGGGCTTTCTGGATCGAGGGGCCGACCCCGGCGCCGATTGAATGGATCGACGAGGGATTGCCGAATTGCTCGGTGAAGAACGGCAACATCTCGGCGACGACCTGCGGATCGCAAGGCGTCGTCGCGTTGTTGTCGAAATAGACCGCGCGAGAAGAAGACAGGGATGCAGCAGTCATGAGACGTCCTCCCCTCACGCGGCCTTGGCGGGAATAACCCGCACCGGCTTGCCCAGGGCTGTCATCAGCCGTTCCTGTACACCCGACAGGGTGATGGACGACATCTGACAGCCGACGCAGCTTCCATGCAGATTGACCATGACGGTGTCGCCGTCGATGTCCACCAGCTCGATGTCGCCGCCATCGCGCTGCAGGGTCGGACGCAGTTCCTCGATGGTGGTGGTGATCAACTGGATCTTCTGCAAGTTGGTCATGGGCTTATGGACTGGGGCCGAGGGCGCCACCGGACAGGAGGGGGCAGGTTTCGTGTCAATGACACCCTCGGCCACCATGGCCTTCAGCACCGTATCAAGAACTTCCTCGATTGCTTCGTGGCAGGTCTTGCAGGAGCCTCCGGCTTTTGTGTAGTTGGTGACCTCTTCGATCGTGGTCAGTTTGTTGACCCGGACAGCGCGCTCGATCATGCCGGCATCGATGCCGAAGCATTTGCAGATCAGAGCGCCTTCCTCATGGTCGTCGTCTTCCCACGCCTCGCCCCGGAAGTTGGCGATGGCGGCGCGCAGCGCCTCGGCGCCCATCACCGAGCAATGCATCTTCTCGGGAGGCAGGCCGTCAAGGAAGTCGGCGATATCTTGATTGGTGATGGTCAAAGCGTCGGTGATGCTCTTGCCGATGATCATCTCGGTCAGGGCCGAGGACGAGGCGATGGCGGAACCGCAGCCGAAAGTCTGAAACTTGGCGTCCGAGATGATTTCGGTGGCCGGATCGACCTTCAGGAACAGCTTCAGCGCGTCACCGCACGAAATCGAACCCACTTCGCCCACGCCGTTGGCGTCATCGAGACTGCCGGCGTTCACGGGTTCAAAGAAATATTTCTTGGTCTTTTCGGAATAGTTCCACATCGGTTTGCCCCCTCAGCAGAATGACTTGCCGCAGCCGCACTTGTCCGCGGCGTTGGGGTTGTCGAACACGAAGCCAGAGCCCTCGACGCTCTCGACGAAATCCACCTCGACGCCCGCAAGCAGGGTCTGGCTGGAGGAGCCGATGAACAGTTTGAACCCGGTGAAGTCGAGAACCTCGTCCCCGTCCTGGGCGTCCACCTCAAGCTCCAGCTTGTAGCGCAGACCGGAACAGCCTCCGGTTTCAACGCCGATGCGCAGTCCGGAGATATCGTCGTCCGCTTCTTGCATCACGCGGCGGACGGCTTCGATGGCGGTATCCGTAAGAACGAGCATTTCGGTCCTCCTTGCAGGCTTGGCCCACGCAAAGGATAAAAGCAAAGCCCGTGCCAACTGTTATCTCATTGAAAAACAACGATTTAACAATTGTCGCAGTTCCGACAAACAAAGAGATTGTCGGGGTTGCGACAGCTACACTGTCGCATTGCCCGGAACCGCCCGACAAAAATGAAAACGGCCAGCCCCTCGTGCGAAGGACTGGCCGTTTCAGTAAGCGGCGGATTATTCGCCGGCGACGCCCCCCGGCCCCACCGGATGGGGTTTGGGCCGGCGGTCGTGACCCGGCTTGTGACGGTTGAGCCAGGCGACGAAGCCTCGCACCACCACATAGAAGACCGGGGTGAAGATCAGACCGAAGCCGGTCACGCCCAACATGCCGAAGAACACGGCCGAGCCCAGCGACTGACGCATCTCGGACCCCGCGCCGGTCGCCCAAACCAGCGGCACAACGCCCAGGATGAAGGCCAGCGAGGTCATCAGGATCGGACGCAGACGGGTCCGCGCGGCGCGGATCGCCGCTTCTCGCCGGGTCAGACCTTCGTTTTCGGCCTGCCTTGCGAACTCGACGATCAGAATGGCGTTCTTGGCCGCCAGACCGATCAGCACCACGAAGCCCACCTGGGCCAGGATGTTGACCGAAATGCCGCGAAGATTCAGGCCCGTCACCGAGGCTAGCAGGCACATGGGCACGATCAGCACCACCGACACCGGCAGCGACCAGCTTTCATACTGGGCCGCCAGCACCAGGAAGACGAACACCACCGAGGCGATGAACACCAGAATGCCGTTGTTGCCCGCCAGCACTTCCTGCAAGGCCAGTTCGGTCCACTCGAACGAGAAACCGTCGGGCAGCCTTTCGGCGGCCAAACCCGCCATCTGTTCCAGGGCATAGCCGGAGGAATAGCCCGGCAGGGTGGCACCCTGAACCTCGCCCGCGAAATACAGGTTATAGCGCGGCACGCGATAGGCTCCGGTGATGGAGCGGAACGTGGCCACCGAGCCGATGGGAACCATCTCGCCCTGATTATTGCGGGTCATCAGGTTGGAAACGGCGTGCAGATCGGTGCGGAAATCGCCATCGCCCTGGGCCATCACGCGGTACGTGCGGCCCAGATAGTTGAAGTCGTTGACGTAGACGCCGCCCATATAGGTCTTCAGGACATCGAAGACGTTGCTGGCCGGAACGCCCAGGATCTGGGCCTTCACCCGGTCGATGTCGGCATAAACCGACGGCGTGCGGGTGTTGTAGGTGGAGAAGACGTTGGCCAGGCCGGGAATCTGGTTGCCCGCCGCCACCAGGCTGGACACAGCCCCTTCAAGCGCCGCCAGACCGCGGCCCTTGGTATCCTGGACCATCATCTTCCAACCGCCGGCCGAACCGATGCCGCGCACCGGAGGCGGCATGATCGGAATCAGCATGGCGTCCTGAATGGCGCCCAGGCGCATGCGCAAGGTTCCCACCAGGGCGGTAGCCGACTGGTTGTCCTCCCTGGCGCGTTCCTCCCAGGGCTTCAAAATCACGAACACCGTCGCCGCCGAGGGCGAGTTGGTGAAGGTGGCGGCGTCCAGACCGGCGATCGGCACCACATGGGCGACGCCGGGGGTATTCATGATGATGTCGACGGACTGGCGCATGATGGCGTCCGTACGCGCCAGCGAAGCGCCCGGCGGCATCTGGATCAGAGTGATCAGATAGCCCTGGTCCTGATCGGGAATGAAGCCCTTGGGCGCACGGTAGAACTCGGTTCCGGCCAGGCCCATCAGACCGGCGTAGATCGCCAGCAGGATGGCCGTCATGCGCACCAGCCTGCGGGTCAACTGGCCGTAACCATTAGCCAGCTTGTCGAAAGCGCGGTTGAAGGCCTGGAAGAACAGCACCACCGGCTTGAACAGGATATGCACCTTTTCGTGGTCATGCTCCTGGTGCGGTTTGAACAGAAGCGCGCACAAAGCCGGGCTGAGCGTCAGAGAGACGATCAGCGAAATGATGGTCGACGAAGCGATGGTCGCCGCGAACTGGCGGAAGAACTGGCCGGAAATGCCGGGAATGAAGGCGGCGGGAATGAACACCGCCGACAACACCAGGGCGATGGCCACCAGCGCGCCACCCACCTCGTCCATGGTTTCATGGGCGGCGTTGCGGGGCGTCATGCCTTCGCGGATGTTCCGTTCGACGTTCTCCACCACGACGATGGCGTCGTCCACCACGATGCCCACCGCCAGCACCAGGCCGAACAGGGACAGGTTGTTCAGCGAATAGCCCAACCCGGCCAGAATGGCGAAGGTGCCCACCAACGACACCGGAATGGCGACAATGGGAATGATCGATGCCCGCCAGGTTTGCAGGAACAGGATCACCACCACCACCACCAGAAGCACGGCTTCCCAGATGGTGTTAAAAACCTCGACCACCGACTGCTTGATGAACAAAGTGGGATTGTAGACCACCTTATAGGCCACGCCGGTAGGGAAGGATTTCGACATCTTGTCGACGGTGTCCAACACCCGTTGGGCGGTGTCCAGCGCGTTGGAGCCCGGCAACTGGAAGATGCCCATGGGCACCGCCTGCTGGGTGTCCAGATAGCCGTTGGCGCCATAGTCCTGGGCGCCCAGCGCGATGCGGGCCACGTCCCTGATGCGGGTGACGCGCCCGGAATCGTCGGACTTCAGCAGGATGTCGCCGAATTCCTCGGGCGTCTTCAGACGGCCCTGGGTTTGCAGATTGATCTGGAAGGCGCCGGGATTGTCGATCGGCGGCTGGTTCAGCACGCCGGCCGACACCTGAATATTCTGGGCCTGGATGGCCGCCACCACCTCACCGGCGGTCAGGTTGCGGGCCGCCACCTTTTCCGGGTCCAGCCAGATGCGCATGGAATAGTCGCGGGCGCCGAACACGGTGACGCTGCCCACGCCCTGCAGGCGGGCCATCACATCCTTCATCTGCAAGGTGGCGTAGTTGGACAGATAAAGCTGATCGCGGGAACCGTCCGGCGAATAGACGTGCACCACCATCAGAAGGTCTGGTGAATTCTTCAGAACGTTGACGCCCTGGCGTTGCACCTCGGTCGGCAACTGCTGCATGGCTTGCGAGACGCGGTTCTGCACCAGCACCTGGGCCGTATCCAGATTTGTGCCCAGACGGAAGGTGATGGTCAGACGCAGATTGCCGTCGCCCGTCGAGTTGCTGCTCATGTAAAGCATGTTCTCGACGCCGTTGATCTGCTGTTCCAGCGGCGTCGCCACGGTTTCAGACACGGTCTGGCCCGAAGCGCCCGGATAGCTGGCCGTCACCACGATGGTCGGCGGGGCGATCTCGGGGTACTGCGCCAGCGGCAGGGTGAAGAAGGCGATGCCGCCGATCAAGGTGATGAACAGCGACACCACCGTGGCGAAGATCGGCCGGTCGATAAAGAAGTGTGTCAGGCGCATGGCCCTTTTCCCCCGGCTTTCTTACTTGGCGGCGGGAGCGCCGATGGCCCCGTCCTGAGGAGTGACCTTCGATCCCGGGCGTGCGCGCAGCAAACCGTTGACCACCACCTTGTCGTCGGCGTTGAGGCCCGAACGCACCACCATCAGCCCGTCGGTGACCGGACCGGGCTTGATGACCTTGGGCACCACCGTACCGTCAGGCACCACCGTCATCACCAGCTTGTCCGACTGGTCGGTCAGCACCGCCGCCTCGGGAATCACCAGAGCTTCGTAGCCGCCCGAGGCAGGCATGCGCACGCGGCCGAACAATCCCGGAGCGACGAACAGATCCGGATTGGCGATCTGGGCGCGGATGCGGATGGTGCCGGAACTGCGGTCGACCTGATTGTCGACGAAATTCAGCACACCTTCGCGCGGCCAGCCTTTTTCATCCGACAGGCGCAACTGCACGGCCAGCTTGCCTTCGCGAACCGGGGCCACCTGCCCCGATGCCACGGCGCGCTGGAAGGTCAGGAAGTCGCCTTCGCTGACGTCGAAATTGAAATAGATGGGATCGAGCGAGACCAGCGTGCTCAACAAGGTGCCCGTGGTGCCGCTGCCGCCGGCATTGACCAGATTGCCGATGCTGACCTGATGCGCGCCGATGCGGCCAGACACCGGAGCGGTAATGTGCGTGTAATCCAAGTCCAGCTCGGCGTTGCGCACACTGGCGCGGGCAATGTCGAGGCTGGCTTCGGCGGCTTTCACCTGCTGGACGCGGCTGTCGTAATCGCTGGCGGCCAGAAAATCCTTTTGCCGCAGTTCGGCGCCGCGGGCCAGTTGGCGCTTGGTCAATTCCAAGGTCGCTTCGGCCTGCTGCACCGAAGCCTTGGCCGAAGCCAAGGCCACTTCATAAGGGCGCGGGTCGATGACGAACAAAAGATCGCCCTTGCGGACCATCTGACCGTCGGTGAAATGAATTTCCGTCAGATAGCCACTGACGCGGGCGCGCAGCTCCACCGATTCCACCGCCGAGAATTGGCCGGTATATTCCAGATAATCGACCACCTGCTTCTTCAGAGGGGCGCTGACCGTCACCGGCGGCGGGCTGCCCTGCTGCTGGGCCGATGCTGGAGAAACCAGGATGGGAGCCGTCAGGGCGGTGGCCGCCAGCGACAAAGAAATAATGGCATGGCGGAGGGAATGAAGACGCGTCATGTCCGGATCCTGAATGGCGGCCCAAATGCCGCAGAGGGAGAAATGCCCACGCCCGGTAGTGGCTTCAAGTCCCGGGGCGGCGAAAAACTGAACTGTTCGGTTCAAACACCATCCCGAGAGACTGTCAATCGGGCCAATCGGTTAAAACGCATTTTTTCCCAGCCGCAATGTCGGGATCGATACTTACTCATCATTCGATAAAGTGTTTTCCACCCAAAAGACATGACTCGAAACACCAGAGACTGAGCTATAGTTATAGGCGTGAGGGGATATTCATGGAGGCCGCATCATGTCCCGGCCTGTCTTCGTCATCTATGCGCCCGACGACCGCGATACCGCCGAAATCGTAGCTGCCGCTTTGGTGGCGGTCGGCGTCCAACCCGACATGGACTGGGAGCTGGATACCGGCGGCCAGTGGTCGGAAGCGATGGACAAAGCCCTGGACGCCTCCGACGGCTGCGTTCTCGTGCTCGGTCCCGATGGACTGGGAGCGGCAGGAAGCCTGGACATGCGCCTCAGCCTGGCCCGGCTGGCCGGGCGCGGAGCGCCGGTCGCGGCGATCTTGCTGCCGGGCGCGTCGACAGAAGATGCGCCTTTGTTCCTGCAGAACCATCCCTTGCTGGATTTGCGGCAGGACCCCGATTTCGACGGCCTGCCGCGTATGCTGCGCGACTATTTCGACGTCCGGCGTCCCGCCCTTACGGCTAAAGCTTGACGACGCCACAGGGTTTCACGGACTCTGATACCCGCATCCGAGATTAGAGTCCTAAAACCGTGAGCTATCTGACCGCCGCCTTCCTGTCCGTGATCATCGGCCTGTTTCCCATCGTCAATCCGCTGGGCATGGCGCCCATTTTCTTGCAAGTGACGGCGGACGTTTCGACCCAGGCCCGCAACGCCTTGGCGGGACGAGTGGCGTTCGGCGGCTTTCTGCTGATGGTCGGATCCTTTTTCATCGGTTCGCACGTTCTCGCCTTTTTCGGCCTGACCATGCCCGCCGTCCAAGTGGCGGGCGGATTGATCGTGCTGTCCGCCGGCTGGCGCATGCTGCAACAGGGTGACGACGCCCCCAGCCGCGGCAGCCAGTCGAAATTGCCGGACAACGTGGCCCTGACCCGCGCCTTCTTTCCCCTGACCATGCCTTTGACGGTGGGACCGGGCACCATTTCGGTGGCCATCACCCTGGGCTCCAAGGCCACCCAAGGCGACGAGGCTGTCTATTACGTCATCGGCGGCCTGTTCGGCTGTCTGGCCATCGCCCTGCTGATCTTCGTCAGTTACCGTTTCGCCGAGAAGGTTCTTGGCCTGCTGGGACAGGCCGGCACCGACGTGGTGCTCAGACTATCGGCCTTCATCATGCTGTGCCTGGGAGTGCAGATCGTCTGGCGCGGACTGGCCAGCATGCTCGGCCACGCTTGATCGGACAAGGACAAAAGAAAACGCCGCTCTTTCCAGAGCGGCGTTTTTTTATTGGGCATGCATGCCCCGAAACCTCAAAGATCCAGTAGGATTTCGGCACCGTCGGCCACGGCGATCTGCGACGCGTCGTCGGCGACGCCGGCGAAGATCTTGCGGGCCGGCACTCCCAGGCGAACCAGTTCCGACGCCACGGCATCGGCGCGGGTCCGGGCCAGGGCGCGGTTGGCTTCTCGATTGGCCGCGGGGTCAACATCCAGACGCGGGCTGGAAGACGCCGCGATGATGCGCAGGGAACCGCCCTTCTGGCGATAGAGAGCGGCAACGTCGCGCAGGTGGGCGCGCTCGGCATCCGACAGGGCCGAGGTACCCTCCCCGAAATTCAAGCTGGCCAGATCGAAAGAAGCGGCGCTGCGGCTTTCATTGAAATCAGACAGCGGACGCGCGCCCGAGGCGTTGCGGGCGGCCGTCTGGGACGCGGCCTTGGCATGGCCCGGCCGCACCAGATGAATGACCTGCCCCTGGCTGGACGCCAAGTCCATCGACGCATAGGCCGACTGGCTGTAAGCCGGCGCCGCCACCGTCGGAGCGGCGCTCAGCAAAGGCGCCCGGCCCGACGAAGGCTGGAAACTGGCGGCAGGCTGGACCGGCGGCGCTGAAAACTCGGTCAGGCGGCGCTTGTAAGCATCTTCGACGGATTCTGGACCGGCGGGCGGCGCCCGCAGGGTCGGCGCGGGCGCGGCGGCAGCCTGGGCCGCCGGCGGAGGCGGAGCGGCATCGGAGGTCTGCACCACCGGCGGCGGCGGCACGACGGCGCCGGTCTGAACGGCGGGGGCCGACGCGGAAGCCGCCGCAACCTCGGGTGAACCTTGGCCCGGAGCCACCTTCGGAGCAGCCGCCTTGGCCACTTCCGGATTCAGCGGACGGGTGGGCGTGCCTTCGCGGTTCAACGCGTCCTGGGTGTATTTGGCGTTGGAGCGGTCCGCCGAAAGTCCCTTGGCCACCGGGCGTTCGACTTTTTTATCCCCGGCCGTTTCAGGCGGCGCCGGCGTATCGTCCTCGGACGAAAAGACGCTGTCGTACCAGTGCACGGGATTGATGGCGTTGGGAACCGAAGAACAACCAGACAGCAAAACGGCGGCCATCAGCGCGCTGCCGGCGGCCAGTCCGACCCGGGAATAGGATCGGAAACGGTTCGTGTTGGCGGTATGCATCGGTTTCCCCACGCTCCTTGGCTGCTAATGAAACTCACGGTTCAGACGCCCGGGCGGTAAACTGCGGTTTCGTTCAATTAAGAATGGCAGTATATATGAAGGGCGGGGTGCCTGCACAGAGCCCTGATGATCCGGTTTGTGCTTTCGACTTTAAATTGTCTCTGGCGCCCCACACGCCGCCGTGCAATGTGAACGTCGGTTAACGACGCTCAGCTATACAGGGGAACCTTACCAATGGGCGAACAGAACGGGGCCGATATCAAGTTCGTGGATCCTGCCGAACTGTCCAAGGCGATGACCAACATCGCCGAGCGCAGCCAGCGAATCGTCACCGAATTCCTGACCCGCCAAGCCGGCGACAGCGCGCTCGGCACGGCCGATCCCCTGAACATCGGCGAAGCTTTCCTGCAAATGACCGCCAAATTGATGTCCGATCCGGCCAAGCTGGTCGAGGCGCAGATCAACCTGTGGCAGGACTATCTCAGCTTGTGGCAAAGCACCGCTCGCCGACTGATGGGAGAGGACTCCAAGCCGGTGGTGGAGGCCGACAAGGGCGACCGCCGTTTCAAGGATGAGTTGTGGGAACAGAATGAAGTCTTCGATTTCATCAAGCAGTCCTATCTGCTGACCTCGCGCTGGATGCAGGGCGTCGTCAACAACGTGGAAGGACTGGACAACCAGACCGCCAAGAAGGTCGATTTCTATACCCGTCAGTTCATCGACGCCATGTCGCCGTCGAACTTCGTCGCCACCAATCCGGAAGTGCTGCGCGCCACGGTCGAAAGCGGCGGCGAGAACCTGCTGAAGGGCCTGAACCACCTGCTGGAAGACCTGGAGCGCGGCAAGGGCAAGCTGTCGATCCGCATGACCGACCTGGACGCCTTCAAGGTGGGCGAGAACATCGCCACCACCCCCGGCAAGGTGGTCTATCGCAACGACCTGATGGAGCTGATCCAGTACACCCCGACCACCGAAACGGTGCACAAGCAGCCCCTGCTGATCCTGCCGCCCTGGATCAACAAGTTCTATATCCTGGACCTGCGCCCGAAGAATTCGTTCATCCGCTGGGCCGTATCCCAGGGGCACACGGTGTTCGTCTGCTCGTGGGTCAACCCCGACGAAAAGCTGGCCCAGAAGTCCTTCGAAGACTACATGAAGGAAGGCCCGCTGGAAGCTCTGACCCAGATCGAGAAGGCCACCGGCGAACGCCAGATCAACGCCATCGGCTATTGCCTGGGCGGCACCCTGCTGTCGGCGACCCTGGCCTACATGGCCGCCAAAAACGACGATCGCATCCTGTCGGCGACCTTCTTCACCACCATGGTGGACTTCACCGACGTCGGCGAAATGTCGGTCTTCATCGACGAAGCCCAGCTTCAGTCGCTGGAAGAGCGCATGAACAGCCAGGGCTATCTGGACGGCTCAGAAATGGCCGGCACCTTCAACATGCTGCGGGCCAACGACCTGATCTGGTCGTTCGTGGTCAACAACTACCTGCTGGGCAAAGAGCCGTTCCCCTTCGATCTGCTTTATTGGAACAGCGATTCCACCCGCATGCCGGCGGCCATGCACAGCTTCTATCTGCGCAACATGTACCAGCACAACAAGCTCTCTCAACCGGGCGGCATTTCGCTGGACGGCGTCGACATCGACCTGCGCAAGATCAAGATTCCGACCTATCTGATCAGCACCCGCGAGGATCATATCGCGCCGTGGAAAACGACTTTCGCCGCCACCCAGCTCTATTCCGGGCCGGTGAAGTTCGTGCTGTCGGCATCGGGACATATCGCCGGCGTCGTCAACCCGCCGGAAGCTGGAAAATACTGCTTCTGGACCAACGCCAAGAAGATCAAGGATCCGGAAACCTGGCTGAAGGGCGCCACTCAGAACGAAGGATCCTGGTGGCCCGATTGGCAGAAATGGATCGCCAAGACAGCCGGAGCCCAGGTTCCCGCCCGCCAACCCGGCAGCGGCAAGCTGAAGGCCCTGGAGGACGCTCCCGGTTCCTATGTCAAGGTTCGGGTGGTCTAACAGTCCGCCTCTGGGCAAAAAGCAAACCCCGGTCGGAATGATCCCGGCCGGGGTTTTCTTGTATCGCCCTCAGCTTCAGGCCGAAACGGAGGTCGTAGCGGTCGAACTGGCCGTCGCCGTCGAGGCCGTCGAATCGGATGCAGAGGAATCCGACGACGACGTCCCGCCCATACCGGGCGGCGGCCCTCCGGGGAAACCGCTCATTCCGTTCGCACCGCCCGGTCCGCCGGACGGCGGCCCCTTGGAACTGCTGTCCGTTCCAATATGCATGCGGGCGTCATAGGTCGCCTGCTCTTCGGCGGTAACGGTGCCGTCCTGGTTCAAATCCGCCGGATCGATGGTGGTTGTCGTGGAACTGCCGCCCGACGCCGAAGAGGTGCTGCTGGAGGTTCCGTCGGAACTCGTGCTGCTGACCGCCGACGACACCGCGTCCACCGCCGCCGCAAGCTGACTGGGATCAATGCTGAACGTCTCCAGCGTGATTCCGCTGCTGGCCGTAGAGGAACTGGTCGCACTGGAGGAGGCGCTCCCCGTGGCGTCGGTGCTGGTGGTCGATACCGACTGATTGGCCAGCAAGGTATTTTGCATCATGGCGGCCATCAGTTCCTGATCCGCCGTCAGGCTGGAAGACGAACTGCTGGAAGATGATGCCGTGCTGGATGTGCTGACGCTGGCTGTAGTGGCGCTGGACGCCCCCGCCGAAGCGGTTTCGGTTGCCGCCGTCAGTTTGGTGTAATAGGCGTTCGACACCCCAGACGAAACGCCATCAACGGACATAGACATGGTCTGTCTCCCCAACGGGAAGACGCCCCTGGGGGAAAAGTGCTCTTAATCGCCACGGTCCTCAAGAGGCAAATACTCGTCCTTACAATTCTTGATAGATACAATCTGTCGGGCATATTCTTGCGTCATGTCTCAGGAAACATTCCTTCAAGCATGCGACGTCGTCGACTGGCGGCATCCGTCGATCCAGACCCAGGCGTCGGCCCTGCAAGCGGCGGCGCAACGGAATCCAATCTTGGTGACAGAAGCCTGCTTTTTGTTCGTCCGGGATGAAATCGCCCATACCGTCGATGCTCAAGGCGGTCCCGTGACCTGCGCCGCATCCGAAGCATTGCGCCACCGTACCGGCTATTGCTACGCCAAGAGCCATTTGCTGGCCGCCCTGCTGCGGGCCTGCGGCATTCCCGCCGCCCTGTGCTATCAGCGCCTGCGGCTGGATGGACCGGCGACGCCGTTCTGCCTGCACGGACTGAACGCCGTCTGGCTGGAACCCTTCGGCTGGCTGCGCATCGACGCCCGCGGCAACAAACCTGGAGTGGATGCCCGCTTCGCGCCGCCTCATGAACATTTGGCATTTCCGCTGCTTCATCCCGGAGAAAGCGATCTGCCGGGTTTTTACCCCCGACCTTTGCCGGCAGTGACGCATGCCTTGCGCACGGCTAAAGGCTGGGACCGCCTGTTGACGAATCTGCCGGATATCGGCCCTTCATAATTCGTCATTTCGCCAAATAACGAATTAATGATAGCCTGTCGGCATGATCGATACCTTCGAAACCGCCGCCAAGGCTTTGGCCGACCGCAACCGCATCCGCATCCTCAAGCTGCTGGAAGACGGCGAGGTCTGCGTTTGCCACCTTACCGACGTGCTGGAACTGGCTCCCGCCACCGTCTCGAAACATCTCTCGCTGCTGAAAGCCGCCGGGCTGGTCAAGGCGCGGCGCGACGGGCGCTGGATCCATTATCGCCTGGCCGGGAAAGACGATCCTGCCGGCGCCTTCCTGGCCCTACTCTCCCGATTGGAGGGAGACGCCACCGTGGCCGACGACCGCCGCCGGCTGATTCTCGCCACGGCCTCCTGCTGTTCATAGGAAACCGTCATGCGCAAAAATGTTCTGGTGCTGTGCACCGGAAATTCCGCCCGCAGCGTGCTGGCCGAATGCCTGATCAATGATTTGGCCGGCGGCACTTGGCGCGCCTTCAGCGCCGGCAGTCATCCCACCGGACGCATCAACCCCCTGACACTGGCCGTTCTGGAGGAGAAAGGCCATTCCACCGAGGGCTGCCGCTCCAAGTCGTGGGACGAGTTTGCCCAGCCCGATGCTCCGAAGATGGATATGGTCATCACCGTCTGCGACAACGCCGCCGGGGAAATCTGCCCCATCTGGCCGGGTCACCCCAGCAAACTGCACATCGGCTTTCCCGACCCCGCAGCCGTCCAGGGGACCGAGGTGGAACGCCTGCAGGCTTTCCGAGACGTCTACGACCAGATCGAACTCAAAGTCCGCCAATTGCTTGCCGGAGAAGTCCAGTGAATCGGTTCGAGCGTTATCTGACCCTGTGGGTCGCCCTTTGCATTGTCGCCGGCGTCGCATTGGGGCATTTCATTCCCGCCCCGTTCCACGCCATCGGCGGCTTCGAGGTCGCTCAGGTCAATCTGCCGGTCGCCGTGCTGATCTGGCTGATGATCGTCCCCATGCTGCTGAAGGTCGATTTCACCGCCCTGCATCAAGTGAAGGAACATTGGCGCGGCATTGCCTCTACCCTGTTCGTCAATTGGGCGGTCAAACCCTTCAGCATGGCTTTGTTGGGATATCTCTTCATCAACACCCTGTTCCGTCCCTATCTGCCCGCGCAACAGATCGACGGCTACATCGCCGGTCTGATTCTGCTGGCTGCCGCGCCTTGCACCGCCATGGTGTTCGTCTGGTCTAATCTGTGCGACGGCGAACCGCATTTCACCCTGTCGCAGGTGGCTCTGAATGATCTGGTCATGGTTTTCGCCTTCGCCCCCATCGTCGGATTATTGTTGGGGCTGTCGGCCATCACCGTGCCGTGGGATACGCTGCTGCTGTCGGTTTTGCTCTACATCTTGATCCCCGTCGCGATTTCCCAATTGTGGCGCAGGGCATTGCTCGCCAAAAACTCCGCGTCTCTGGCCACCGTCATGAAACGCCTGGGCCCGCTGTCACTGACCGCCTTGCTCGTCACCCTGGTTCTGCTGTTCGGTTTCCAGGGGGATCAGATCATTCGTCAGCCGCTGGTCATCCTGCTGCTGGCCGTACCCATCACCATTCAGGTTTATTTGAACAGCGGCATCGCCTATCTGCTGAACCGAAGGCTGGGAGTGGCCCACTGCGTAGCCGGACCGTCGGCCTTGATCGGCGCCAGCAATTTCTTCGAACTGGCCGTGGCCGCGGCCATCAGCCTGTTCGGCTTCGAATCCGGAGCCGCCCTGGCCACCGTGGTCGGGGTGCTGATCGAAGTACCCGTCATGCTGTCGGTGGTTCGGATCGTCAACCGGTCCAAGGGGTGGTACGAAAAAACGATTTAGCAGGAAGCGAAGCCTTCCCCTCAAACCTTGCCGCTTTCCACTGCCGCCTCTTCACCGCGCTCTCATGCCGGCGCGGCGGAACCTGTGGCGCAGCGCGGGCATCCCCCCCTCCCCTGGCGGATACCCGCGCTGCGGGCTACGACGTCAACTCGCCGCGAAGCTGTTCCAGCAGCGCCAGCAGACCGATCTCCCGATCTTTGGGCGTGCAGTAGGCGTTCACCAGCGAGGAATAGATCTGAGCCGCTTTGCGTCCCAGATGAGCCGGCTCTATTTTCATCCCCTCCTGGCGATAGACCGCAGCAATGCCGTCAACGATCAGAGCACTCAGATCGCCATCCATCGTTACTTTATCCGACGACCTGGGAACGCAGCTTTCCTCTCCGGTTCCCGTCGCCAGCCAATTTATCGACACACCCGCCGCTTGAGCGATGGCAACCAGCCGCGAAATTTTAGGCTCGGCCTTCCCTGTCAGATAGGTTTCCAGGGTGCTGCGAGGTATACCAGTTTTCTGTGACATGGAATGCCCATTTCCAACGATCTCGACACAGCGCCGTATGCGGGCCTCCAACCCCCGGCTCATCTGCCGCAACCCATGTAATTGAAATGGCTTTCTGGATAAAAAGCCAGGATATCCGCAGTCCTTTTCCCGACTGGAAAACGGCATATACCTAGGCTTGACGGAGGGCACATAACAAAAAACCGTTTGACGATGTAGCAGGAAGCTGACATGGTCAGAATGCTCCAACTGATTGAGCGCCGGAGCCTCCAGCCCACCACGCGACGTAAACACGGCGAGGCAGAGGCCAAACACCCCCTTTGCGCGAGTCGCACAGAAGGGCGGCGCTCGGTCTACGGGCAACCAAAACACCTCTACACTTGGCATGCCCGGAGGCAGCCGAAGCGCGTAGGCATTTAGTCATTTCGCCATTTATACCACGGAACGCCTATTGGCCCCCTCTGTTTGCTGTCGAGAGGTTGCAAATAGGACGGGGGAGCAGCATGCGGTTCGAAAGTTTATTTGCCCGACTCTTCGCAATCGTTGCAGTTGGAGCGACTGGTTTTCTCCTGGTTTCCGGCATTGGCCTGTGGGAATTGCGCACATCGCTGATGTCGGACCGCATCGCCGAGACCCGGGATTTCTCTGCCGCCGCCCAAACCATTCTCAACGCCTATCGGCAAAAGGCGCTCCAAGGCGAGATGACCGAGGAGGAGGCCAAGGCCGCCGCCTACAAGATCATCGACGGCATCCGCTACGGCGAAGACAATTACATCTTCGCCTACGACTACGACGGCAAGGCCGTCATCTCGCCGGGCAGCCCGGACCGTCTCGGCAAATTCTTTCTCGACGCCCAGGCGTCCGATGGCACGCGTTACGTCCGCGATCTGGTTTCCGCCGCCCGCAACGGCGGCGGCGTGGTCGCCTATGACTACATCAAGCCCAACGACGCGACGCCGACACCGAAACGCTCCTATGCCCTAAGTTTCGAACCGTGGCGCATCATCGTCGGCACCGGCGTCTATGTGGATGACGTCGAAACCGTCTTTCGCAAGAAAGCCCTGCAATTCGGCCTGATCGTTCTGGCTTTGCTGGCGGTCAGCATCGCCGTGACCCGGGTCATCACACGCGGACTGACCCTGCCCCTGAACGCCCTGACGGCGGCGACAGCCCAACTGAGCAGCGGCGATTACAGCGTGATCGTGCCCGGCACCGAGCGCCGAGACGAAATCGGTTCGCTGGCCCAATCGGTCGCCGTCCTGCGCGACGAGGCCATGAGCGCCGAACGCCTGCGCGAAGAACAGCAGATTCTGCAAAAACAGGCCCAGGAAGAACAGCGCAAGACGATGCTAACACTGGCCAGCGGCTTCGAAGGCAGCGTCAAGACGGTGGTCGACGTCATGGGGCGCTCCATCGGCGATATGCAGCAGGCCGCCGACACCATGATCCACGCCATCGACGAGGCCGGAGAAGTCTCCACCGCTGTTTCCAGCGCCTCGTCCCAGGTGTCGTCCAACACCACCGCCGTAGCCAGCGCCACCGAGGAGCTGACCGCCTCCATCGCCGAGATCGTGCGTCAGGTGCAGCAATCCACCGCCGTTTCCGATAAAGCCGTGGAGGAAGCCAGCCAGACTTCGGCGACCATGGACGGCCTGGCGTCTTCGGTCGGGCGCATCGGCGAGGTGGTGAATCTCATCAACGACATTGCCGCCCAGACCAATCTTTTAGCCCTGAACGCCACCATCGAGGCAGCCCGCGCCGGCGAGGCCGGCAAGGGTTTCGCCGTGGTCGCCACCGAGGTCAAGCATCTGGCCAACCAGACGGCCAAAGCCACCGAGGAAATCGCCACCCAGATCCGCGACATTCAATCGGCGACTCAAGGGGCGGTGACGGCGATTTCCGGCATCGCCTCGACCATCAGCACCATCAGCCACACCTCATCGGCCGTGGCCGCCGCCGTCGAGGAGCAGCTGGCCGCCACCCAGGAGATCACCCGCAACGTCCAACAGGCCGCCAGCGGCACCCAGGAGGTCACGGGAATGATCGAACGGCTGCACAGCCTGACCGACAATATCGGCAGGGTGGCCGGCAACGTGCAGAAGGTTTCCGGTGATCTGACCCTGGAATCGAACCGCCTCGACAGCGAAGTCGGTAAATTCCTGCGCACAGTGCGGAACACCGAGGCGATCGCCTAGCCCCTTGTAGCCCCTGCGCAGAGGATGATGGTGAAAAAGCTCAAAATATTGCTGATCGACGACAACCCCAACATGCGCAGCCTGATCGAGACCATTCTGCTCAACGGCGGGGTTTCGGAAGTGCGTCAGGCGGAAAGCTGCGTCGAAGCCTTGGCCATGCTGCGTGAGCCGAACGGCTGGGAACCCAATTTCCTGCTGGTGGACTATGTGATGGACAGCCTGAACGGCATCCAGTTCACCCGCCGCATCCGCCAGGAAATCGACAAGCCCGGTTCGCGGATTCCCATCATCCTCGTCACAGGCTATTTCGATCAGGCCCGGCTGATCGAAGCGATGGCGGCCGGGGCGGACGATCTGGTCGCCAAGCCCTTCGCCACCAAAACCCTGATGCGCCGCATCCAGCAGACCCTGGACCTGCACCGCCAGAAATATCTGCCGGCGCCGCTCCATTCACCAGAACGAGGGGACTGCCGGCCCTAAAGGGTCCCGGCCTCCTCGCGGTATTCCTGTCCCAGCTGGTAATAATTTTCCGCGGAAACCGGGAAATGGGCCAGTTCGGCCTCGGTCAAGGCACGCAGGAAACGGGCCGGGCTGCCGCCCCAAAGCTCGCCCGACTTCACCACCTTACCCGGCGTGACCAAAGCGCCGGCGGCGACCATGGCGCCGTTTTCCACCACGGCGCCATCCATCACCGTGGCCCCCATGCCGACGAAGCAATTGTCGCCCAGGGTGCAGGCGTGCAGGATGGCGCTGTGCCCGACCGTAACGCCCGAGCCGATATAACAGCCGAACTTGCCGCGGGTGACATGGACCACCGTGTTGTCCTGGATGTTGGTGCGCTCGCCGATGCGAATCTCGTGAACGTCGCCGCGCATCACGCAGCCGTACCAGATGGAACTGCCCCGGCCGATCACCACGTCGCCGGTGACCACCGCCGTCTGAGCGATGAAGGCGTCATCGGCGATTTTCGGCAGCGTACCCTTGTACGGCAGAATAAGACCGGTCATGCGAACTCCTTACGGAAAGACGGGGCGCAGATTCAAAGCGGTGGTTTCCGGCAGACCGAACATCAGGTTCATGTTCTGCAAAGCCTGGCCCGAGGCGCCCTTCACCAGATTGTCGATGACCGAGCAAATGATGGCCCGGCCCAGGCGGCGGTCGGCGTGCACCGAGATATGGCACAGGTTGGAGCCGCGCACGAAGCGGGTCTGGGGCACTTGGCCGGCGGGCAGAATCTGGACGAAAGGCTCGTCGGCGTATCTCGCCTCCAGGGCGGCGCGCAGATCGTCGGCGGTGGCGTTTCCGACCAGCTTCACATAGATGGTCTCTTCCATGCCGCGGCTCATGGGCATCAGATGCGGCGTGAAGCTGACCACCACCGGCTTGCCGGCGGCGATGCTCAGCTCTTGGTCGATCTCGGGACCATGGCGATGGCTGGCGACGCCGTAGGCGTGGATGCCCTCGGTCACCTCGGTATAGAGATTCGCTTCCTTGGCGGCGCGTCCCGCGCCGCTGACGCCGGACTTGGCGTCGATGACGATATCGTCGGCGTCGATCAACCCGGCGGCCAGCAGCGGCACCAGGGGAAGCTGGGCGCAGGTGGGATAACAGCCGGGATTGGCCACCAGACGAGCCTTGCGGATCGCCTCGCGCGACAGTTCGGTCACGCCGTAGACGGCGGTCTTCTGCAATTCGGGCGCCTGATGGTGATGGCCATACCATTTGGCGTAATCGGCAACGTTGGTCAGACGGAAATCGGCGGACAGGTCCACCACTTTCACATGCTGCGGCAGACCGGCGATGACGTCCTGGGTGGTGCCGTGAGGCAGCGCGCAGAACACGGCGTCAATGCCGTCCCATTTGACTTCGGCAATGGTGGTCAGCACCGGCAGATCCTCGCCCACGAACTGGGGGAACACGTCGGCCATGCGCAGCCCGGCCTTGCGGTCCGCCGTCAGGGCGGCAATGCGGAACGAGGGATGCCCGCCCAGCAAGCGCACCAGTTCGGCGCCCGTATAACCGCTGGCCCCCAGAATGGCGACGTTGATCTGTTTCATGACCGTGTTGTCCTCAACTCTCGGCGACAAGGCGGCAAGAATGCCGCGAGCCGTTCTCGGGGTCTAGAGATTCGAATATGTCAGCAAGGAAAATCAGAGCTGCGCCGCAGGGTGGCCAGGAGCTTCATCGCGCCGGGGTGCTTTTTCAGGAAATCGCGCAGCACCGCCTGCGAGGCCAGGATTTCGACGCGCAGCGATTTGTCGCTGCGCTGAACCGTGCCCAGCATTTGCCCCTGCTCCACTTCCTTGGCAAAAACCTCGTCGTCGGTTCCCCAGACATCGAACTGATTTTCATCTTTCCACTCATAGGCGCCCAGAATCTCGTCCTTGTCGCCGTCGCGGCGCAGATCGACGTAGCGCCGCTCGGCCACCGTCACCAGACGGGCCGAAAAACTGGCGACCTGATCGCAGCGTCCCTTATTGACCGCCCGCACCCGCAAAAGCGTCGGCGTCTCCATGGTGATATCCAGAAAAGTCGCCTTTTTGCCTTCGCCGGTTTGCCAGACGCCGACAAGATGGCGGTCCGCCGCCTCCGGCGGAGCGGCCGGATCAATCAGACCGGGATCGAAGCGGGTGCAGCCACCCAGCAGCAAAGTCGCGGTCAGAAACAAGGCAGGTCGGAACAAGGCTCACCGCAGGGCGTTGTGGATCAGATAGCTGGCGATGTCAGCGGGCTTGATCTTCAAGTCCTTGGCCTCGAAACCGTCCAGAGCCTTCTTGATCAGAATGTGATTCTCGACGTTCTCGGGCTTCACCTTGAAGATGCCGAGGCAGCCCTTGATCTTCGGGTACAGACCGGGGTCGACCATCTTTTCCTTTTTGCCCAGACGCTCCATCACCTCTTCTTCAGAGATGGTGCAGGGTTCGCGTTTGACAACGGTCCAATCGGTCTCGCCGGCCATGCCGGCCTTCAACACCGCCAAGGCCCCATCGGCCTCCTCGGCCAGTCCGACCTTGAACAGGAACTTGCCCAACCCTACGTCCGCGCCCCATTTTCCCAGGGCCGCGCTGCGGGCCACATAGATCACAGCCATCCGACTGAACTCCGAAAAATCGCAAGCCCTGGCATAGCATAGCCGGCCCCGCCCACCAAGCCTTGAGGGAGCGAATTCGGAAGGTGGCGGATTTTTCCCATTCACACATTCAATTTTCCTATCGCCAAGTTCGGAAAAACCGATTAGGCTCCTGCCCACGATGATGAACCGAACCGCCATCCTTCGTAAGACCACCCTGAGCCGCCCGTTGCTGGCCGCTCTTGTGGCCGCCGGCCTCTTCGGCGCTGCTCCGGCCCACGCCAAGCAGACGACCCATCATCAGAACCTAAACACCGCCGCCGTGAAGCATGTCCTGGTCCATAAGCAGGACAAGAAGCCCGACGTCCAGACGGCTTCCGCGCATGCCGCCGCCCGCGTCGCCGCGAAGGCCGACCATCATGGCAAAGGCAAGCACGTCAACGTCGCCTCGGCCAAGCATGCTCCGACCCCGCGCTTCAACTGCGTGCAGTATGTCCAGCATGCCACCAACGTCGGGCTGCACGGCAATGCCTGGGAATGGTGGGATAATGCCGACGGCCTGTTTCCGCGCGGCGAAGCTCCCAAGCCGGGCGCCATCATGGTCTTCTCGAAGACCGGCAATCTGCCCTACGGCCATGTCGCTGTGGTGCGTCAGGTGCAAAACCAGCGCAGCATTCTGATCGACCATGCCAACTGGTCCCCCATCCGCGGCCGCCGCGGCCAAGTGGAAAAGGCCGTGCGCGTCATCGACGTTTCCGACGCCAATGACTGGAGCGAGGTTCGCGTCTGGTACGGACCGACCCAAGATATCGGTTCAACCGTCTATCCCTTGAACGGCTTCATTTACGCCCACAAGGACGTTCAGCACCACGTGCGCTGAAAGACGCTGGCCGCTTAAGCAGCAAAGCCGCCCCCTGGGCGGCTTTTTTGTTGCGCCCCGACACGCATGCGCATGCCTCAACCGAGAGAAAGTCGCCGCCGCGCCGGGGAAAAAAGCCTGCGGCCAAACAGTCCCTCCTCCTTGCCGCAAGGCAAAGAAAAGGGGCCGGAGGTTTCCCTCCGGCCCTTGATCCGATCGGCTCTGCGAACGCTTAGCGCTTCGAGAACTGGAAGCTGCGGCGGGCCTTGGCCTTACCGTACTTCTTACGTTCGACGACGCGGCTGTCGCGGGTCAGGAAGCCGCTGGCCTTGAGCGGGCTACGCAGACCCGGCTCGTAGTAGGACAGAGCCTTCGAGATGCCATGACGCACGGCGCCGGCCTGGCCGGACAGACCGCCGCCAGCCACGGTCACAACGACATCGAACTGGCCGACGCGGTTGGCGACCTGGAACGGCTGGTTGATGACCATGCGCAGCACCGGACGGGCGAAGTAAACTTCGATCGTGCGGCCGTTGACGGTGATCTTACCGGTGCCGGGCTTCACCCACACGCGGGCGACGGCGTTCTTGCGCTTGCCGGTGGCATAGGAACGGCCCTGCGCGTCGATCTTCGGCTCACGGACCGGGGCGGCAGCCTGCGGGGCTGCGGCCTTCAGGTCGGCAAGGGCGCTGAAGTCTTCGGCCATGGATTAGGCGCTCCTCTTGTTCTTCGGGTTCATCGACGCAACGTCGAGAACCTCGGGCTGCTGACCGACATGCGGATGCTCGGCACCGGCATAGACGCGCAGGTTCTTCATCTGCTGACGGCCCAGGGGACCGCGGGTGATCATGCGCTCGACGGCCTTGATGACCACGCGCTCGGGGAAACGCCCGCCCAGCAGCTGACCCATGGTCCGGCCCTTGATGCCGCCGGCATAGCCGGTGTGCCAGTAGAACACCTTGTCGGTGAGCTTGCGGCCCGTCAGCTTCACCTTTTCGGCGTTGATGACGATGACGTTGTCGCCCATGTCAATGTGCGGGGTATAGGTGGGGAGGTGCTTGCCGCGCAGGCGCATCGAGATGATGCTCGCGAGACGGCCGAGAACGACGCCGTCCGCGTCGATCACCACCCACTTCTTGTTCACTTCGGACGGTTTGGCGGAATAGGTAGTCATGTCACCCACTGCTAAACCTGCAACGAAAGGGGCCCATGCCCCTCTCTGACGAGGGGCGGAGTATGCCAGAACAGAAGAAACAGTCAACGGCAAATATATTCATATAAATCAATGTATTATAGGCACGGTATTATTTTACCCCGCCAGAGACCCGCAGAATCGGCCTTTTCCGGGCAGTTGCTGCTCCTGGACAGAGGATGGATTGACCGCCCGGGGGATGCTTCTCCATACTCCGCCGCTTTCAAGCACCTTGTTCAAGGCTTTTCCGTCTTATGCCCACCTCCTCTTCCGCCGGTTCGCTGTCCGCCCGGCTTCTGGCTTTACTTTGCCTGATCCTTGCCATGATCTCGGTGCAAGTGGGCGCCGCCTATGCCACGCATCTGTTCGGACGGATCGGCCCTGAAGGCACCACCGGCCTGCGCTGCGGCTTTTCCGCCTTGGTGCTGGTGCTGTTCTGGCGCCCTTGGCGCGGCGGCCTGTCGGGCAAGGCGGCGTTGGCCGCGCTGCTTTACGGTCTGTCCCTGGGCTGTATGAACATGTGCTTCTACCTGTCGCTGGAGCATTTGCCCCTGGGCGTGGCCGTGGCGGTGGAGTTCAGCGGCCCCCTGGTCCTGGCCCTGATCAGTTCCCGCCGTCCGATGGATTTCCTGTGGATCGCCTTGGCCCTGGCCGGACTGGCCGGTCTCAGCCCCTTGTCGGCGGCCAGCCGTCATCTGTCCACCACCGGCCTGCTGCTGGCCTTGGCGGCCGGTGCCTGCTGGGCCGCCTACATCATTTTTGGCAAGCGCGTGGTGCGCACCATGCCCGGCAACAGGGCCAGCGCCCTGGGCATGCTGGTGGCCGCCCTGCTGAGCGCCCCCTTTGCCGTCGTCCACGCCGGAACCGATCTGCTGGCCCCCAGCGTTCTGACCGCCGCCTTCGTGGTGTCGCTGCTGTCCAGCACCATCCCTTATTCCCTGGAGATGGTGTCGCTGAAACGGCTGAGCGCCAAAACCTTCAGCATCGTCGTCAGCCTGGAACCGGCGGTGGCCGCCGCCTCCGGCTGGGCCGTCAACGGCGAGCATTTGAGCCCGCTTCAGATGACCTGCATGGCGGCCCTGACGGTGGCCTCGCTGGGTTGCACCGCCAGCAGCCGATCCTGATTTCTTGCCGAACCGCCTGTTCCCGGCCACAATCGGCGGACAGGCCGGAGCGAAGGCAGGAGAGGAAGCGGTCATGCGTTGGGATTATCGGCTGGTCCGGCGGATTGTCGACGGCAAGGAACGCCTGGGCATCCATCGCGCCTTCTACGCCAACGACACGCCTGAAGCCGGGACGCCCCAAGCCGTATCCCTGGCTCCCAGCACCGTCGAAGGCGACCATCCCGCCGAGATATTGGCGCAGATGGCTCTGGCCCTGAGCAAGCCCGAGGTGCGTTTCGAGGATCTGGAGAATCAAAGCATGCTGGCCGGCTTCCTGGCTTCGGAAGACCGGCGGCTGTTTGTCGGATTGCTGCGCAAGGCCGACGGCATGGACCACTATCTTTCGCAATTGAAGGAAGAGGCGCCATACCCCGACGAATGGCCATGCGAGGAACCGCCGGACATGGACGAAGGCAGCTTCATCGCCTTCGCCCGCAAGTTCCCTCATGAAGATTTTCTGCTCGAATTCCCGGATCTTCCCGGCTGTTCCGCCCGCGGCCACAGCCTGGAACAGGCTCAAACCCTGGCGCGTCAGGCCATGACGGCTCATCTAGACGAATTAAAGCGGCAAGGCCGTCCCATCCCCACCCCGCGCGGCTGGCAGGAATTGTCGGTATCCCCCTTGCGCCGCGCGGCCGCGCTTATCGTTTTAAGCCCTTACACCGGCAGCGGAACTCCTTGACGGAGAACCGGCCTTTTGCCAGCCTCAATCCAGGGCTGGCAACAGTGACGGGAGGAAAAAAATGAAATCGGGAAAAACCGTGGCATCCGTCTCTTTTCTCAGTGACCGTACCATCAGCATGGATGTGGAGCAGGTTACGGCCATCGAGATCGGCGAGCCCATGGAAGTGGAACCGGGCAGTTGGTTCGCGGAACTGATCATTCGCTCGGGCAACGGCACCCTTTCGGTCCAGATGCTGGCCGACGACCCTGCGCACTTCAAGATTCTCAGCCCCAACGAAAATCCCGACGACGAATTCTGACCGCCGCCGGGATTTTCGCTATGAACCAGGAACGGCCCCCAGGCGGGGCCGTTTTCTTTTGCCGTCAGACGTTCAGCAAAAGATATTCCCGTTCCCAGGACGACACCACGCGCTGATAAGCTTCCCATTCCGCCTCTTTGACGGCGGCGAAGGTTTCAACGAAAGCCTCCCCCAGCACTTCGCGCAAAGCCTTGTTGCCTTCCAGCTTGGGGAGCGCGTCGAACAGCTGACGCGGCAACGAATGCGCGCGGGTATAGCCTGATCCGTCGATGGGGTCGCCGGGGTCGATCTCACCCACCATTCCCAAATAGCCGCACGCCAGAGAGGCGGCGATGGCCAGATAGGGATTGGCGTCGGCCCCGGCCAGACGGTTTTCCACCCGGCGTCCCGACGGTCCCGAATTCGGCACCCGCAGCCCCACCGTTCGGTTGTCGCGTCCCCAATGCACATTGATCGGAGCGTCGAAGTCCGGCACCAAACGGCGATAGGAGTTCACATTGGGGGCGAACAGCGGCATGGCCGACGGCAGATATTTGCGCAGCCCGCCGATGAAATGGCGGAACAGGTCGGTGTCTTCGCCATCCATCGTGGCGAACAGATTCCGCCCCGAAGTTTCTTCCAGCACGTTCAGGTGAATGTGCATGGCGCTGCCCGGTTCGTTCTGCATCGGCTTGGCCATGAACGTGGCGTAGACGTTCTTGCGCAGGCCGACCTGACGCACCGTGCGCTTGAACAGAAACACCTGGTCCGCCAGTTCCAAAGCATCGCCGTGATTGAAGTTGATCTCCATCTGGGCGGCGCCGGCTTCATGACTCAGCGTGTCGATGTCCAGACACTGGGCTTCGCAATATTTATAGACTTCCTCGAACAGCGGATCGAACTCGTTGACCGCGTCGATGCCATAGGATTGGCGGCCCGTTTCCGGGCGGCCCGACCGGCCGACCGGCGGCTCCAGCGGGTAATCGGGATCGGTGTTGACCTTGACCAGGAAAAATTCCAGCTCGGGCGCTACGATGGGCTTCCAGCCCTTTTCCTCGTACAGCTTCAAGACATTGCGCAACACCTGGCGCGGCGAGATATCCACCGGCCGGCCGTCGGCGTAAACGCAGTCGTTGATCACCTGGGCGGTAGCGTCGGGATACCACGGCACCACCCGCAAGGTGTCGGGATCTGGCTTCAGATAGACGTCGCCGTCGGTTTCGCTGGTGACGTCTTTTTCCGGATAATCGCCGGTCACGGTCTGGGCGAAAATGCTTTCCGGCAGCCGCAGGCCGCCGTCGAAGCTGGACAGAAATTTCGGAGCCGGGAGAATCTTGCCGCGCGGAATGCCCGACATGTCCGGCACCAGACATTCCACTTCGGTGATACCACGGTCTCGCAGCCAGTTTTCCACGTTTTTCATGAAGGCCTCTGCTGAAGTCGGCTTCTATTCCACCCCTTGATATGGAGCGGCCGTAAAGGAAGAGTACCCCATGGCGGCGCTCCCTTCCACCACCCGGCGATGTCGTTTCGGTATCAAAATGTATTGTAACTGCGAATGCGGCTATCGCCGTGAATTCATTTGCAACATCGAAACGATTGCAGGACAGTGAGCAGGCGGCGTCGTCTACAACCCTGCGGACTCTTCAATGAATTTCTGGACCGTCACCATGGTTAGCCTTGTGATCGGCCTGCTGCTGGTTATCGGCGGCGCGCTGGTCCTCTACATGGGGTCCCTGGTCAAGAACGCCTATCAACTGAAGGTCGAAATCCAAAACGATCTGGAAGCCGGCCTGAAGCGCGTCGAAGAGGAATCCGAAAAGAAGACCCGCTGGATCAAACGCGATCTTGTCGAGGAAATCGACAAGATGAAAACCGCCCTGTCCACCGACAATCAGCGCAAACTCGGCGAATTGACCGACAGCCTGGCGAAGCGGGTCGAAGAGATCGAGCAGTCCCAAAAGCGGGACCGCCAGGATCTGACCAGGATCGTCGAAGCCATGCGCCAGGACATCATGACCTTGGATCAGCGTATCAAGTCTCTGCGCCATCAACCGGCGGCCAAAGCCGAAGTGTCGGCTTCGGCGGAAAACGCCGAGGCGACTCCCGCTTTGCCCGCCCCTTCCGAAACCCCGATGGCGGCTCCCCCCGTCCCGGACACGGTCCAGACCCAACCCCAGGACAAGTCCCAGGACAAGGCGGCGGCCGCCTCTTCTCCCGAAAAAGCCTGAAGGACCGACCATGCCCCAGCCTCAATCCGCCATCTGCGCCGAAGGCGGCGACCACGGACTGTTCATCACCGCTCTGGTCTCGGCCGGTCAGGAAGAAACCGTGCGCCGCACGGCGGCCGCCCTGCCGGCCCTGACCCGCGCAGTAGCCAAGGAGTTCGAGGAACCGGCTCTGGTCAGCAGCATCGCTTTCGGCGCCGAAGTCTGGCCTCGCCTGTTTTCGCAAGGCAAGCCCGAGGGACTGGTCGCCTTCGCTCCGCTGGAAGCCAACGGCAAGGCGGCGCCCGCCACGCCCGCCGACCTGTTCATCCACATCCACTCCAACCGCAGCGACGCCAATTTTCAGCTGGGCCGCCGCGTCGTCGCCATGCTGGGCGGCGCCGTGACCCTGGTCGAGGACATCGCCGGTTTCCGCACTCTGGGTGGACGAGATCTGACCGGCTTCGTCGACGGCACGGAAAATCCCGAAGGCGAGGAACGGGCCGAGGTGGCTCTGGACGAAACCGGCGGCAGTTTCGTCAGCCTGCAACGCTGGGAGCACGATCTGGCCCGCTGGGAAGCCCTGGCGGTCAAGATGCAGGAGGCCGCCATCGGCCGCACCAAGGCCGACGATCGTGAGATGGATGACGACGAAAAGCCCGCCGACGCCCATATCGCCCGCGTAGTAATTGAAGAGAACGGCGAGGAACTGGCAATTCTGCGCCACAGCCTGCCCTATGGCGACATGCGGCGAAACGGCCTTTATTTCGTCGCCTACGGCCGCAGCCCCAAGCCGTTCCGCCGCATGCTGTCAAGCATGGTGCTGGGAGACGGAGCGTCAAAAGGCTATCACAACGCCGACCGCATCATGGAGTACACCCGCCCGGTAACAGGCTGCGCCTTTTATGCACCGTCGGTAGAAACCCTGGAAAATTTAGTGAAATCTCGCTAAACAGTCCGCTCTTCGCTTCAATTTTAAGCAAATTCCACATAACATGCGGCCCAGGCTTATTAAAGGAGCAACAGGCTGATGATTCGCCGTCTCGTCACCCCCCTGCTGATGGCAGCCGCCCTTCTGTCCCTGTCGCGCCCGGCCTCGGCCGAGCACTTCATCATCGGCGTCGAAGCCATCGACTACATGCCCCATTACGGGGTCAAGCCGAACGGTGAATATCAAGGGTTTGCCCGCGCGTTGTTCGACGCTTACGCCGCCGACCGCGGGCATCAGATCGAATACCGGCCCTTGCCGGTGAACCGCCTGTTCCATGAACTTCTGGAAGGCCGTCTGGATTTCAAATATCCCGACAACGCCTTCTGGCAGACCGAATTGAAGACCGGCAAGACCGTGGCCTACAGCGACCCCGTGGTGAACTATATCGACGGCGTGCTGGTCTTGCCCGAGAACAAGGGAAAGCCGGTCGACACCATCCGCACGCTGGGCACGGTGCGCGGTTTCACCGCCTTTGACTGGCTGGACCGGCTCAAGAGCGGCGCGACGGCCCTGGAGGAAAATCCCAGCTTCTCCGGTCTGATGTTCCAAGCCATGAACAAGCGCATCGACGGCGCCTACGCCAACGTCGCCGTGGCCAACAACACTCTGGACGGCATGCAGAAGCCGGGCGCCCTGATCTTCGACCCCGGTCTGCCCCATACCCGCAGCAGCTATAAGCTGTCGACCCTCAAGCATCCGGAAATCATCGCCGACTTCAATGCCTGGATGAAGTCCAAGCCCGAATTGGTCGCCAAGCTGAAAGCCGATTGGGCGGTCGAAAAAGGCGTGGAATAGCTCCATCCCCCGTCTGGGAATGACGAAAAGGCCGGAGGGTTTCCCCTCCGGCCTTTTCCTTGTCAACCTGCCCCCAGGTTGAATGATGCTTATTCCACCAGTTCCGGTTCCTTGGCGGCCGGACGGTGATGCTCTTCGAAGGCGAAGGTCAGGCCGCCGTCACCGACATCCACCTTGACCACGCCGCCCTTGGACAGCTTGCCGAACAGCAGTTCCTCGGCCAGCGGCTTCTTGATGTGCTCTTGAATGACGCGGGCCAGCGGGCGGGCGCCGTTGAGCTTGTCGTACCCTTTTTCGGCCAGCCATTTGCGGGCCGCCTCGGTCAGCTCGAACGACACGTCGCGGTCGCCCAACTGGGTTTCCAGTTGGATGATGAATTTGTCCACCACCCGCGAAACCACTTCCGGCTGCAAGGCGCCGAAGGGGATCACCGCATCCAGGCGGTTGCGGAATTCCGGCGTAAACAGCCGCTGGATGGCCTCCTGATCGTCGCCGATCCGCGCTTCGCGGCCAAAACCGATGGCGGGCTTGGCCATGTCGGCGGCTCCGGCGTTGGTGGTCATGATCAGGATCACGTTGCGGAAATCGACATTCTTACCGTTGTGATCAGTCAGCTTGCCGTGGTCCATCACCTGCAACAGGATGTTGAACAGGTCGGGATGCGCCTTCTCGATCTCGTCCAGCAGCAGCACCGAATGGGGATGCTGATCCACCGAATCGGTCAGAAGACCGCCCTGGTCGAAGCCGACATATCCCGGCGGCGCGCCGATCAGGCGAGACACCGAATGGCGCTCCATATATTCCGACATGTCGAAGCGGATCAGTTCGATGCCGAGAATCTTGGCCAACTGGCGGGCCACTTCGGTCTTGCCGACGCCGGTGGGGCCGGAGAACAGGTAATTGCCGATTGGCTTTTCCGGTTCGCGCAGACCGGCGCGGGCCAGCTTGATGGCCGAAGCCAAAGCCTCGATGGCCTTTTCCTGACCGAAGACCATGGTCTTCAGATCCCGTTCCAGCGAACGCAGCATTTCCATGTCGTTGGTTGACACGCTCTTGGGCGGGATGCGGGCGATCTTGGCGATGATCTCCTCGATGTCCTTCACCGTCACCGTCTTGCGACGCTTGGATTCCGGCAGCAGCATGCGCGAGGCGCCGACTTCGTCGATCACGTCGATGGCCTTGTCGGGCAGCTTGCGGTCGCCGATATAGCGGGCCGACAGTTCCACCGCCGAACGAATGGCGTCGTTGGTGTAGCGCACCTTATGGAAGGATTCGTAGTAAGGCTTCAGACCGTGGAGGATTTTCACCGCATCTTCGACCGACGGTTCGTTGACGTCGATTTTCTGGAAACGGCGGACCAGCGCCCGATCCTTCTCGAAGTGATTGCGGAATTCCTTATAGGTGGTCGAGCCGATGCAGCGCAACGCGCCCGAAGCCAGGGCCGGCTTTAGCAGATTCGAGGCGTCCATGGACCCGCCGGACGTGGCCCCGGCGCCGATCACCGTATGGATTTCGTCGATGAACAGGATGGCCCCGTCCAAAGCTTCCAGTTCCGAAACCACCGCCTTCAGCCGTTCCTCGAAATCGCCGCGATAGCGGGTGCCGGCCAGCAGCGATCCCATATCCAGGGAATAGATCACGGCGTTGCGCAGAACTTCCGGCACCTCGCCCTTGATGATGCGCAGAGCCAGCCCCTCGGCAATGGCCGTCTTGCCGACGCCCGGATCGCCGACATACAGGGGATTGTTCTTCGAACGGCGGCAGAGAATCTGAATGGTGCGTTCGATCTCGTGCTCACGGCCGATCAGCGGATCGATCTTGCCGATTTCGGCCTTCTGGTTGAGATCGACGCAATAGGCGGTCAGGGCTTCCTTGCCCTTCTTCACCACGTTCTCGGCCTTGGCCTCGTCGTCGGCGCCGAACACCGTGCGCTGCTGGCTCTTGCCGGCGGCTTTGGCGATGCCGTGAGAAATGTAGTTCACCGCGTCCAGACGGGTCATGTCCTGAAGTTGCAGGAAATAGACGGCATGGGATTCCCGTTCCGAGAACAGGGCGACCACCACGTTGGCGCCGGTCACTTCCTCGCGCCCCGAGGACTGGACATGAATGGCGGCCCGCTGCACGACTCGCTGAAAACCGGCGGTGGGCTTGGGTTCTCCCGATTTCGCCGTAACCAGATCGGCCAGAGCGGAATCGACGAATTCCGTCAGGTCGCGGCGCAGCCGCTCGATGTCGACGTTGCACGCCCTCAAGACCGCGACGGCGTCCTGGTCCTCTGTCATCGAGAGCAGAAGATGCTCCAGGGTCGCGTATTCGTGATGGCGTTCAGTGGCCAGGGTCAGGGCTCGGTGAAGGCTTTGTTCGAGATTCCGCGACAGCATCGGCATCTAATCCTTCTCTATGGTACACTGAAGCGGATGCTGGTTCTGCCGGGCCAAGTCCATGACCTGCGTCACCTTCGTCTCCGCCACCTCATATGTGTACACGCCACAGACACCGACCCCGCGCTGATGCACATGCATCATGATTTGCGTGGCCTCTTCATGGCCCTTGCCGAAATAGCGCTCCAGAACGTGAATGACGAACTCCATGGGAGTGTAGTCGTCGTTCAGCATCAGAACCTTGTACATCGAAGGCCGCTTCGTCTTGGGACGGGTCTTTATGACCACGCCGTTCTGGGGGCCGCCATCGTTATCGTTGGTTTGATCGTCGTCTGCGCTCATTCGGAACTCAAGGCTCACCACTGTCTCAGCCGGAACACAACTATAATATTGGTTCGTTTCGGCGGATGAAAAGCCCCCATTGCGCAAGAAGCTGTGCGACATCGTCATTATCCACGTCTTGATCTGAAAACGGCTTCGGCCCGGCGGAGATGCTCCACCGGGCCGAGAGGCTTTATAGAGGCGGGACCGGAAAAAGTCCCGCCCTATCCTGCGCGCTTGAATTAAGCGGCGTTCTTCGTCACGCGGGCCACGGTGGCCTCGACGCGGCTGGCGATGGGAGCGGCGGCTTCCTCGGCCAGCTTGGCGGTCAGTTGCTGCAGCTTGGTGCCTTCGGCGACCAGCTTGTCGAAGTTGGTCTTGGTCAGCGACGACGACAGGTCGATCACTTCGCGCAGGGTCTTGGCCGAAGCCAAGGCCTTGCTGGCGGCGACGGATTCGTCGATCTGGGCCTGGGTCAGCGTGACCAGGGACTTCGACAGATCCTGCAGGCCGCGGGCCAGGATGCTGGAGGACTTGACCAGCGCGTCGATGTTGTCCTTCGAGAAGCTCAGGATGTCTTCATAACCCTGGAAAGCGGCGGAGTGAGCCTTGGCGGCGGCGTCCACATGCTCCTTGGTCAGGCTGACGGCCTTGTCCACGCCCTTGCTGGCGACATCGGCGCCGGCCTTGACCACGCTCTCGATGGTCTCCTTGTGGACGGCAACAACCTCTTCGATCTGCTTGACGGCGTCGGCGGCGGGGGTCGGAGTGGGCTTGGCGGTCTTGGCGGTGGTCATGGTCGTCAGCTCCTGGCCTGATGATGATTTCAGCGGCGCAAATGCCCGGTCTTTTCTCTCAACCTTAACGCATTTTGCGCTGCAACAATTTGCATATGCAGCACCGCACAAACCACTGTCAACAGTTTTTTGTGCGGCGCAACACAATCATCATAATTAGTCAGACTTCCGGCTATCAGAAACCGATACCACCCCCTACCCGATCGGCATAAATCCGCAGATACCAACGTTCTTTGTCGGCTTTCGGCTTGTTCGACAGATCGAAGCTGTCGGGATCGTGAGCGGGGTTGACGGCGACGCCCGTGCGGTCGGCGGCCAACAACTGGGAAGGGAAACCCAATTCCGCATAGCCGGGCTTGCCGTATTGCCAGGCGCCGAATGTGAACTTGCCGCCGCGGCAGGCCGAAGCCACCCAATAGAAGCTGTCGCTGGCCATCATTTCATCGACCTTGGGCGGATGCGCGGCGATGGCGGCGTCCAAGGAGGCGGCCACCGTCTGATATTGGGCGGCCGTCAGTTCCGACAGGGCGGTCTTGCCCGTCAGCGGCTCGATGGCGGTATCCAGATTGAAGTGGCTGAGATCCGCCGGACCGATCACCCGCTGGTCTAGCAAATAGGGAGCACGGCCCGAGACCTCGTAAACACGAACCTGCTCCATCCAGCGGCCGTTATAGACGACCCGCATGCGGTCGGGCGCGCCCGGCTTGCAGTTTTCGCGGATATCGTCGCCCGACAGGAACGAAAACCATACCACCTTGCGGCCGATGGGATTGTCCATGCCGCTGCCATGGTATTCACAGCCTGCAACTCCCAAGCTTGAAAGAGTAACCAAAAGAGCTGCCGACAATTTGTTACGCATCTTGCCTATTCCTTTTTCAATCCAATTCCGAACCGAATCAGTCAAGGATGGGACTCGACTCCTGCTGGTTACTGAAACCTTAACAAGCCGCTCCTAGACCGCCCAGACTCAGGCACGGGAATCACCTTGAAAAAAACTTACCCTCAAAGCGCCCAAACAGTGGACATCCGAATCAGGATTTCTTATGGTGAAAATATGACTTTTTCGCCCGTTTTCGGTCGGCCACCCGCAAGCAATAGGACGAGAAATTGCCCGCCCGCAAGACTTTCTTCACCGCCTTCTTTCACAAGGGTATCGCGGCTTTGGCCGTTTGCGGCTTTTTCGCCGTCGCCAGCGCCCAACCGGCGCAAGCGAAATACGCATCGATGGTGGTCGACGCCGACACCGGCGAAGTGCTGCATTCCGTCAATGCCGACAACCGGAACTATCCGGCTTCGTTGACCAAGCTGATGACTTTGTACCTGCTGTTCGACCAGATCGAAGCCGGCAAGATCAAGCTGACCGACCGCATGCCGGTTTCGGCGCATGCCGCCGGCCAGTCGCCGTCCAAGCTGGGGCTTCGCCCCGGCCAGACCATCGAGGTCGAGGACGCCATTCTGGGTCTGTGCACCAAGTCGGCCAACGACGCCGCCGTCACCGTCGGCGAATATATCGGCGGCTCGGAGCCGGCCTTCGCCGAAATGATGACCCGCAAGGCTCATGAACTGGGCATGCGCCAGACCACGTTCCGCAATGCCTCCGGCCTGCCGAATCTGGGCCAGTTCAGCTCGGCCCGCGACATGATCACCCTGGCCCGCGCCATGATGCGCAACCACCCCAGGGAATATCGCTATTTCTCGACGCGCACCTTCACCTACAACGGCGAAACCATGCGCAACCACAACCACATGATGGAGTGGTATCAGGGGATGGACGGTCTGAAGACCGGCTATATCGCCGCCTCGGGCTTCAATCTGGTGGCCTCGGCCAAACGCAACGACCGTCGCCTGATCGGCGTGGTGTTCGGCGGCACTTCGGCCCCCGCCCGCGACAAGCACATGGCCAAGCTGCTGGACGCCGCCTTCGCCCGCACCCCCGGCTCGGCCGGCGTCGAATTGGCGGAGATGCCCGAACAGACCGGCACCGCCGGCATCGACGGCGAGGAGGAAGCCGCGCCGAAGCATGCCGGCCGCAAGGCTGTCGCCGCAGCCGACGACGAGGACGAGGACGCCCCCACCCAGCACGTCATGAAAGCCATGGCCGCGTCCAAGACGGCCCAGGCCAAGCTGGCAGCCGCCAAACCACGCCGCGCCGCGCCGGTGGAAGCCGGCGACGCCGAGGACGACGACAATTGGGGCATCCAGGTGGGCGCTTACGCCCAGCAGGCCAAGGCCAGGCAGGCCGCCACCGCCGCCATGCACAAGTTGGGCAAGCTGGTGGCCGACGGCGACCTTTCCGTGGCCAAGGCCAAGCAAGGAGCGCACCAAATGTACCGCGCCCGCGTGATCGGCCTGGCCGAGGACGACGCCCGCGCCGCCTGCAAGCGCCTGACCAAGGCGCACACCAGTTGCTCGGTGATCAAAAGCGGGGTCAGCGTCGCCTCTCGCTGACTTTTTAATCTTATCCATGACCACGAAACAGGCGCCGCCCGCAAGGATCCGGCGCCTGTTTTGCTAAGGGCCTCCACATGCCTTCGTCCCGCATCCGTGCCGCCGCCGAAGTTCTCAGCGTCTTCACCCGGCTGGGCCTGACCAGCTTTGGCGGCCCGGTGGCGCATCTGGGTTACTTCCGCAGCGAACTGGTCGAACGGCGGCGCTGGTTGAACGAGAACGACTTCGCCGACATGGTCGCCCTTTGCCAGTTCATGCCCGGCCCCACCAGCAGTCAGGTTGGCCTGGCGCTGGGGCAGCACCGCGCCGGTCTTTGGGGAGCCGTAGCCGCCTGGGTCGGGTTCACCCTGCCTTCGGCCCTGGCTTTGATGACCTTTGCCTATGGCGTCGGTCTGCTGGGCGATCTGACCCGCCAACCCTGGCTGCACGGATTGAAGCTGGTGGCCGTCGCCGTCGTGGCCCAGGCCGTCTGGGGCATGGCGCGCAGCCTGTGCCCCGATCGTCCGCGCATCACCATGGCCGCCGTCGCCACCATGCTGGCCCTGTTCGTTCCCACATCCCTGGGACAGGTCGCCGCCATCGTGCTGGGCGGCACCGTCGGTCTGGCCGCTTACCGCTCCGGCGATGGCAGCGGCCGCCGGCCTGCCGCCGGCAACGGCAACACCAGCCGCCGCGGCAAAGGTCTCGCCGTGGCCGCATTGCTGGCCTTCACCTTGCTGCTGACCGGCCTGCCGTCCCTGGCGGCTTTGACCGGCAGTCACGACCTTGCCCTTTTCAGCGGCTTTTTCCGCTCTGGCGCCTTGGTGTTCGGCGGCGGCCACGTAGTGTTGCCGCTGCTACAGGAAACCGTGGTGCCGTCAGGCTGGGTCAGCAACGACGCGTTTCTGGTCGGATATGGCGCCGCCCAGGCGATGCCCGGCCCTCTGTTCACCTTCGCCGCCTATCTCGGGGTGCTGGACGGCGGATGGCGCGGCGGCTTGATGGGATTGCTGGCCATCTATCTTCCGTCCTTCCTGCTGCTGGCCGGACTGATGCCGTTCTGGGACGATCTGCGGCAACGCCCGCCGCTCCAGGCCGCCCTGAGCGGCGTCAACGCCGCCGTGGTCGGGCTGCTGCTAGCCGCCCTTTACCACCCGGTCTGGACCAGCGCCGTCGCCGCGCCCAAAGACTTTTCGCTGACGCTGGCCGCATTCATCCTTCTGCAAATCTGGAAAACTCCGCCTTGGCTGGTGGTGCTGCTGGGAGCCGCCTGCGCCCAGGCCCTGGCCCGGATTTAGCGCCAGCACAACCTTTGGCCTATACACAGGATAAAAACTAAGGTTGATACTTAAAGTATAAGATAAACAATCAGGAACCCCAAAATTCCCCAACATCGGAAAGGAAAACCTCTAAGACGATAGGTATTTTTTCGCTGAAACCGGGAGACAACAAAAAAATGTCCAATGGAAAGGTGATACCCATAGATGAAGCCCTTTCGCATGTGCGAAGCGGCATCCGTCTGATGCTTGGGGAGTTTGTCGGAGCCGGTCAACCGGCGAAATCCATTGAGTGGATTGTTGATCGCGCCATCGACCAGCTCACGCTCATTGTCTGCACCCCGGGCTACCGGGACAATTTCCTGATGGGCCGCCTGTTTGAAACCGGCCTGGTCAAGGAACTCATCTCCTCCCACACCGCCACGTCGTCTGGCTGTTCCGACGCCTATCTCGCGGGCACGATGCTGGTGCGCCAGCTGTTTCCCATGGGCACCTGGGCGGAGAAAGTCCGTGCCGGCGGCATGGGGCTGGGCGGAATTCTGGTGCCAGTGGGCGTCGGCATTCTGGATCAGCCAGGCATTTTCCCCGAATTGAAAGAGCCGAAGCAGAAAATCAGCCTGAACGGCCAGGAATATTTCGTCGAGGAAGCCCTGCGCGCCGACGTTTCCATCATCCGCGGCTGGCGGGCCGATCCGCTGGGCAACGTCGAGTTTCGCCATACCGGCGTCTTGAACCAATGCGACATCGCCATGGCCGGCGCCTACACCATCGCCGAAGTCAACGAGATCGTGCCCGTAGGCGCCATCCCGCCCGACCGCGTCGGCTGCGCCGGCATCTTCGTCGATGCCGTGGTCCAAGGCTACAGCTTGGCCGAACAGGACCGGCTGTACCGCAAGAACTGGACCCGCCTGGGCATTCTCCAGCCGGAAGAAGGAGCGGCGGAATGAGCGACAAACTGGATTCCCGCGTCATCATCGCCAAACGCTGCGCCCTGGAAATGAAGGATGGCGACGTCATCAATCTCGGCTTCGGCATTCCCACCACGGCGGCCGACTATCTGCCGCCCGGCGTCAACGTTTTCCTGCATTCGGAAAACGGCTGTATCGGCGCGGCGGCGAAACCTCCGGCGTCCCAGGCCGACAGCGACCGCACCAACGCCAGCGGCGCCCCGATGACGGTTCGTCCCGGCGCCGCCTACATGTCGCTGACCACCTCGTTCGGCGCCATGCGCAACGGCTATATCAAAACGTCGATCCTGGGCGGGCTGGAAGTGGACGAGGAAGGCAATCTGGCCAATTGGGCCATTCTGCGCAACGGCCACTGGTGGCCCGGCATCGGCGGAGCCATGGATCTGTGCTACGGCGTGCCGCGCATCATCGCCGCCCTGCAGCACATCGACAAGGCGGGCAGCAGCAAGGTCAAACGCCGGACCGAACTGCCGTTGACGGGCCGCAAATGCGTCAAGACCATCATCACCGATAAGGCGGTGTTCGACGTCGGCAGCGACGGGCTGATTTTGCGGGAGGCTCTGCCCGGCCTGACGGTGGACGACATCCGCGCCATTACCGAAGCCCGCTTCGTGGTGGCGTCCGATTTCAAACCCATGCCTATCTGAAACAGCGCCCATCCGAAGACACGCCCGGCCATCCGCGACGATGGCCGGGTTTCGGGTCAGTCGTCGATCTTCTTGCCGTCGAGACCTTCGGCCAGCTTGTCCGCCGCGCTTCGATCCTTGGCTTTTTCTACCTTGGTCCGGCCGAAGCGGACGCGGTTCTCCTCCGCCTTGCGGGCGTCGTCCTGGCGCTGTTTCGCCTTGCGGAACCGATTCAGATTCACCACCTCGGCCATCTTCATTCCCCTTGTTCAACCGCTCCATATTAATCCCCCGGGGCAAATTCCGGGCAATCGTAACTTTTTTAAAAAAGGCGCTTGCGTGCCCGTCGGAGCCTTGCTATATGTCCGCTCCCCGATGCGAGGGGGTGTAGCTCAGTTGGTTAGAGCGCCGGCCTGTCACGCCGGAGGTCGCGGGTTCGAGCCCCGTCACTCCCGCCACTCTCCCAGAACAATTCGACAATTGACCCCGGTGTCCTAAAGGATACCATTCCTGCCTGCGCCTCTTGCGCATGGGAGGAACGGTTCATGAAAGTAGGCATCGTCGGAACGGGCATGGTCGGCAGCAGCGCCGCCTTCGCCATGGTCCTGAGAGGAGCCGCCTCCGAGGTGGTTCTGGTGGACCACAATCCCGCCCTGGCCGTCGCCCAGGCCCAGGACATCCTGCATGCCACGCCGTTTTCTTATCCCGTCCATATCTTCGCCGGAGACTACGCCGACCTGAGCGGCGCCGGCGTCGTCGTGCTGGCCGCCGGCGTAGCCCAGAAGCCGGGTGAGACCCGGCTGCAATTGCTGGAGCGCAATGCCGCCGTCTTCTCTGCCGTCATCCCCCAGGTGCTGAAAGCCGCCCCCGACGCTATTTTGTTGGTCGCCACCAATCCGGTGGACGTCATGACCGACGTCGCGGCCCGCATCGTATCTGGCCTCACCGGCCGGCCCGCCACCCGGGTGATGGGGTCGGGCACCATCCTTGACAGCGCCCGTTTCCGCGCTTTGCTGGGCGAACATCTGGGAATCAGCCCCAAATCGGTGCACGCCTACGTGCTGGGCGAACACGGCGATTCCGAAGTGCTGTGGTGGTCCGGCGCCACCGCCGGCTCGGTATCGGTCGCGGCCATGGCCGACCAGTTGAAGCGCCCCTTGACCGAGGAGATACGCGCCGGCATCGACGACGGCGTCCGCCGGGCGGCTTATCACATCATCTCCGGCAAAGGCGCCACATGGTTCGGCATCGGCGGCGGTCTGGCCCGCATCGTTCAGGCCATCGCCACCAACGAAAACGTGCTGCTGAGCGTCTCGGCGCCCACGGCCAAGGTCGAAGGCATCGAGAACGTCACGTTGTCGCTGCCGCGCATCGTCGGCGCCAAGGGCTGCCAGGCGCTGCTGGAACCGGAACTGAACGAGGACGAGCGTAAAGCCTTGCGCCACAGTGCCGAAATTCTGAAAGAGGCGGCGGAAAGCGTCCGCCTTTAAGCCGCGCATAACGCCGGGTGGCAACAATGTCTCAATCTTTTCAACGTCCGGGACATTTCGGCCACAGCGCTTTTGTGGTTAAATCACCACTCCCCCCTGGTGGTCTGAGAGGCCAGCGATCATGTCGAAAAAACAGATGATAACCGTTGATGGCAACGAGGCCTGCGCCTCGGTGGCCTACCGCTGCAGCGAGCTGGCGGTGATCTACCCCATCACCCCCTCCTCCACCATGGGCGAACTGGCCGACCAGTGGGCTTCCGAAGGCAAGAAGAACATTTGGAACGTCATTCCCGAAGTTACCGAGATGCAGTCCGAGGGCGGCGCCGCCGGCGCCGTGCATGGCGCCATCCAGGCCGGCGCCCTGGGCACCACCTTCACCGCCTCGCAGGGGCTGCTGCTGATGCTGCCCAACATGTACAAGATCGCCGGCGAATTGACGCCGTTCGTCATGCATGTCTCGGCGCGCACCCTGGCGACCCACGCCCTGTCCATCTTCGGCGATCATTCCGACGTGATGAGCGCCCGCCAGACCGGCTTCGCCATGCTGTCCTCGGCCTCGGTGCAGGAAGCCCACGACATGGCCGCCGTCTCTCACGCCGCCACCTTGCGTTCGCGCGTGCCGTTCCTGCATTTCTTCGACGGTTTCCGCACCAGCCATGAAGTGGCCAAGATCGAGGCTCTTTCGGACGCCGATCTGCACAAGATGATCGACGAGGCCGACGTCCATTCCTTCCGCCGCCATTCCCTGAGCCCCGACCATCCGGTGGTGCGCGGCACGGCCCAGAACCCAGACACCTTCTTCCAGGCCCAGGAATCGCGGAACCCCTATTACGACGTCCTACCCGGTATCGTGCAGGCGGAAATGGACCGGCTGGCCGGGCTGACCGGCCGTCACTATTCCTTGTGCGACTATGTCGGCCATCCCGAGGCCGAGGAAATTGTGGTCATCATGGGGTCCGGCGGCGAGACGGTCGAGAAGACCAGCGCCAAACTGAACGAGATGGGACGCAAGACCGGCGTTTTGAAGGTTCGCCTGTACCGCCCCTTCCCCCTCGACGCCTTCATCGCCGCCTTGCCGACCTCGGCGCGCTCCATCGCCGTGCTGGACCGCTGCAAGGAACCGGGCGCCATCGCCGAGCCCTTGTATCTGGACGTGGTCGCCGCCCTGGCCGAAGCCCAGGCCATGGGCCAGCGCGCCGCCGCCTCCCAACCCCGGGTCGTCGGCGGTCGCTATGGTCTGGCCTCGAAGGAATTCACCCCCGGCATGGTCAAGGCCGTATTCGACGAGCTGCGCAAGGAAAGCCCCAAACGCCGCTTCACCATCGGCATCAACGACGACGTCACCGGCCTGTCCCTGCCCTGGGACGAAAGCTTCAAGCTACAGTCGAAAGACATGCGCCGCGCCGTGTTCTTCGGCCTGGGCGCCGACGGTACCGTGGGCGCCAACAAGAACTCCATCAAGATCGTCGCCGATTCCACAGACCTGTATGCTCAAGGCTATTTCGTCTATGACTCCAAGAAATCGGGCGCAGTCACCATCAGCCATCTGCGCTTCAGCCCGCACCTGATCCAGGCGCCCTATCTGATCCACAACGCCGAATTCGTGGCCTGCCACCACTTCGTGTTCCTGGATAAGTACGACGTGCTGGATTACGCCGCCCCCGGCGCCACCTTCCTGCTCAATTCGCCCTACGGGGCCGATCAGCTGTGGGCCGAACTGCCCAGCAGCGTCCAAAAGCAGATCATCGACAAGAAGCTGAAGGTGTTCACCATCGACGCCCGCAAGGTGGCGCAAGCCGCCGGCATGGGGCAACGCATCAATACCATCATGCAGACCTGCTTCTTCGCCCTGAGCGAAATCCTGCCCAGGGACGAAGCCATCGCCCAAATCAAAAAGGCCATCGAAAAAACCTATGGCCGCAAGAGCCGCAAGATCGTCGAAAAGAACTTCGAAGTGGTCGACGCCTCGCTGGCGCATCTGGAGCAGATGACGGTTCCCGCCGAAGTCACCTCGACCTTCGATATTCCGCCGATCGTGCCGAAGGACGCTCCCGATTTCATCCAGCGCGTCACCGCCATGATGCTGGCCAACAAGGGCGACCTGCTGCCGGTTTCGGCCTTCCCCGTGGACGGCACCTGGCCGGTGGGCACCGCCCGCTTCGAAAAACGCAACATCGCCGACGAAATCCCGGTATGGGAAAAGGATCTGTGCATCCAGTGCAACAAGTGCGTAATGGTCTGTCCGCATGCCGCCATCCGCGCCAAGGCCGTACAGCCCGAGCATCTCGAGCATGCTCCCGCCGCTCTGCAAACCATGCCCTACAAGGGCCCCGAGGTAAAAGGCGGCACCTATATCCTGCAGGTCGCCCCCGAGGACTGCACCGGCTGCACGCTCTGCGTCCATGTCTGCCCCGGCAAGGCCAAGGACAACCCCGATCATCTGGCTCTGCGCATGGAAGCCAAGGGGCCGCACATGGAAACCGAGAAGGAGAACTTCGCCTTCTTCCTCGATCTGCCGGACCTGGACCGCGCCGATATCCGCATCACGCCGAAATCGTCGCAGCTGATCACGCCGCTGTTCGAATTCTCGGGCGCCTGCCTGGGCTGCGGCGAAACTCCTTACATCAAAACCATCACCCAACTGTTCGGCGACCGCACCATGATCGCCAACGCCACCGGCTGCTCGTCGATCTTCGGCGGCAACCTGCCGACCACCCCCTATACCACCGACCGCGACGGCCGCGGCCCGGCCTGGGCCAACTCGCTGTTTGAAGACAACGCCGAATTCGGCTTGGGCTTCCGTCTGGCTCTGGATCATCACAAATCCCACGCCAAGCAGCATTTGCAGGCCATCGCCTCAGGCCTGCCGGAGCAACTGGTCAGCGCCTTGCTGCACAGCCCGCAGACCACCGACGCCGCCATCCGCGATCAGCGCCAGCGCGTCGCCGAACTGCGCGGCCTGCTGGCCGGACGCAAGGACGCCGACTCGCTGCGTATGGACGAACTGGCCGACTATCTGGTGGACAAGGACGTCTGGATCGTCGGCGGCGACGGCTGGGCTTACGACATCGGCTATGGCGGACTGGACCACGTCCTCGCCTCGGGCCGCAACGTCAACATCCTGGTGTTGGACACCGAAGTCTATTCCAACACCGGCGGCCAAGCCTCCAAATCCACGCCGCTGGGGGCCACCGCCAAGTTCGCCACCGCCGGCAAAAGCCGTCCGAAAAAGGATTTGGGCCTGATCGCCATGTCCTACGGCAACGTCTACGTCGCTTCGGTGGCCTTCGGCGCCAAGGACGCCCAAATGGTCAAGGCGTTGCAGGAAGCGGCTTCCTATGACGGCGTGTCGCTGATCATCGGCTATGCCCACTGCATCGCCCACGGCTTCGACATGTCGGCCGGTCTCAGCCAGCAGAAGAACGCCGTGCAGGCCGGATACTGGCCGCTGTACCGCTATGACCCCCGCAAGCTGGGCACCGAGGAGCCGGCGCTGGAGCTGGATTCCGGCGAACGCACCATGTCCCTGGCCGACTTCATGGCCAGCGAGACCCGCTTCCGCATCACCGATCAGCACGACCACGACCACTATCAGCGCATGGTCGCCGAAGCCGACAAGTGGATCGAACGGCGCTTCGACCTGCTGAAACGAATGGCCTCGACCAACGCGGCGGAGTAACCTGTGAACCGCTCCCCCCGACGCCGGGGGGAGCGGTTTTCACATCTTGCGGCTGGATTCAGGGGACCGGCAGCGGACGAAAGCCGGAAAATATCGAAAAGGGGAGGACGACGACATGACCGGAACCCACGCCAAATACCCGGAAGTGGTCTTCCTGCGCCGCCCCGACAGTACCGGCTACGGCTTCTTTTTTTACAACGAAGCCGATTTCGGCCATGCCGTGAACAGCTTCGCCCAGCCCATCCTGCGCTCTTTCGCCGGCGAGCCGGTGCCCGGCCAGCCCGACCCCCAGGATCATCTGAAAACCGCCATCGCCACCTTCATCGGCCAAGCCTTCGACAAGGCCGTGCCCTCGGAAGTGGGGGCCGAAGGCGTGTCGCGCGCTGTCGCCGCTTGCATCCGCACTACCTTCGGCGAGCAAATCCCCCGCGTGGTCGTGATCGAGCGCCGCGACGGCAAAACCGCCGTCCGCCCCGGCATCGAATATATGCGCCACCCCGGCCATCCTCTGGCGGTGGTGGTGGACGCCGACGCCCATGGCGGCGACGCCCATTTCTTCGCCAGCGCCGAACAATATCGGGACGTCGGCGAAAGCCACCCCAACAGCCGTTGCTGGCTGCCCCAGATCGTCTATCGCCTGTATTCCCGCACGCCGTCCATCATGGCCGGCAAACCCCTGGTCGATCAAGCCACCGGCAAGCACAGCGTCGCCTGCCGTGGCATTACCTTCGGCCTGAAGGCGCCGTTGGAAGAACGGGTCGAGGCATAAACAGGCGTCTCCGCCAAGAATCTCGTCCTTGGCGAGAGCCTCGACCTTGGCGGGCGAAAGCTCTTCACCCTTTGGAATCTAAGCCTGCAAGGCCACCAGGGTCGGCTCTTCGGCTTCGCCGCCGACGGCGGCCAGGGGCGTGAAGCCGACGAAGGTCAGATCGTCACGCCGCGGCTCGTCGCCGCGATAGTCGGCCAAGATCATGAACACCCGCTCCATCTGCTTGCGCATGGGCAGATCACGGCCGCTTTCCAAGGCTTGCAGCAGACGGCGGCGGCCAAACAGCCGCCGGGTGGGACCGCCCACCTGATCGGTGACACCGTCGGTCGCCAGATAGAAGGACTGGCCCCGCTCAATCGGCAGAATATGGTTGGTGAAGGCGAAATCCGACAACGACGTGCGATAGCCCAGGCTGTGGCGGTCGCCTTTGATCTCGCGCAATTCCTGCCCCTGGGCATAGATCAGCGGGATGTTGGCGCCGGCATAGGTCAAGGTGTCGCGATCGGTGTCGATCAGGCAGATGGCGGCGTCGAGGCCGTCGTCGGAACTGGCGAGATCGACAACCACGTCATGATGGTCCTGCCGCAACGACGACTTCACCAGACGGTTCAGCAGTTGCAGGATCATGGCCGGGTCGTCATGGCAATGCTCGTGCAGAATACGGTCCAGCACCGAAGCGACGATGGCCGTCATGAAGGCCCCCGGCACGCCGTGGCCGGTACAATCCATGACAGCGATCAGGCAACGGTTGCCGAAACGGCCGATCCAATAAAAATCGCCGCCCACCACGTCGCGCGGCGCCCAGCCGACGGCGATGTCGGACAGAATGCCGTCCAGAGCGGCGCTGTCAGGCAGCAGCGAGCTTTGGATGCGGCTGGCGTAACGGATGCTTTCGTTGATGTGGCGGTTGACTTTGTTCAGCTCGGCGTGGGCCTCGTTCAGCTGGGTCAGGGCGCGTTCCACCCCTTCCTTCTCGCGGGCCAGTTCCAGGGTGCGCTCGGCCACCCTTTGCTCCAGCGTGCGCGCCAGCTCGGTCAGATCGGCCTGCGCCTTGTCCCTGGCCTCAAGGCCGGTTTGAAAGGCCGTCAGCAAACGGTTCATGGTGCCGACCAGCACTCCCAGCTCGTCGCCGTCATGCCCCTTGGGATTTTCCACCAGACGATGCCCCGGCTGCGCCGGATCGACCTTGCGAACGGCGGCGATGATGCGCAGCAGCGGGCGGGTGATGGTCAGGTTAAAGGCGATGACGATCAGCAGGCAGATGCTGACCACGCGGGCGACGGTGGCGGCCAAGGACAGGCCGACGCGGTTGAAAAAGCCGCCGGCGACGGTGACAGGATCGAGAGTGACCTGCAATTCGCCGACGATTTCGTCAATGCCCCGCGGCGTGCGGTGCACCAGCGGCAGGGAAAATTCCGTCGAATCCTCGAACAGCTTTTCCGCGATCCAGGACACCGAATTCTGCGACGCCGGCCGCTCCTTGCGGGCCATCTCGTTGCCGAAATTGTCCAGCAGGGCCGCCGAACGCACCAGTTCGGAATGGAACAGGCCATCGACCAGATCCCGCGACAGCTCCTGATTCATCTGGAACGCCGCATCGGCGGCCGAGACATTGATCATCGACAGAATTTGCCTGGTGGTGGTCACCAGATTCTGGCGTTCGGACCTCAGGTCTCCGGCCATCTCGATCGCTGCGGAAGCGAAGCCCACCAGCACGGCGATAATCACCACCGTCCGCGCCTGTTTATAGACAAGCCCCTTGAGCACCTTGGTCGTCATGGCGTTCCAGTCCCCTTAAGCGGGCAGAAGAATACCAGAAGCATCAGCCGCTTTCGACTGATGAAAAGCAAATTTAACCAAATTGAATTTGCATACCCGAGGACACTAGGCATGGTTGCGGGCATCCCCTACCGCTGTTAAAGTGGCGCCGGACGTCAGGGACTGCCCGCCGACACAGAATCGGACGGACACTGGACGGGGGAACAAAATGGGCATGTTGGCCGAGGAATACCTCAGCTTCAAAAAGGTTTTGCAGCAGAAGGGAATCATCTTTTCCTTCAGCGGCTATGTCTCGGAGGGCATTCTTTTCGCCCTGGGCGACGCCTTGAAGCAGAAGATGGCTTTGGAAGACACCGACACGAACACCACCAGAAAGGTGTTCTCGGTCTTTGTCGAGCAGGTGCAGAACATCATCCGCTATTCGGCGGACCGCGTGACCGGCGACATCGGCAAGCCGGTGGAACTGAGTTCGGGCATGATCGCCGTGGGCCAGGAAAACGGAAAATTTTTCGTGATCTGCGCCAACGTGGTCAAGCACACCGACATGGAACGGTTGCGGGAACGGCTGGAGCACATCAAAAGTCTGGACCGCGAAGGCATCAAGGCGTTCTATAAGGAAAAGCTAAGGGAAGATCCCGACGCCGAAAGCAAGGGGGCCAGCATCGGACTGATCGAGATCGCTCGGCGCGCCAGCGATCCCATCGAGTACGATTTCATGTCTATCGACGACGGACATGCCTTCTTCTGCCTCAAAGCCTTCATCTGAGACCGACCATGCAAACCATCACCATAGCCGCCTCAGAGCGCTCACCCGAGGTCGAGTTCAATTTCGACGAAGGCGTGTTGAAGCTGAAGGGCGAATCGTACCCCGAAGACGTGGCCGCTTTTTACGGCCCCCTGCTGACCGCCCTGGACAAATGGCTGTCGGATTTGGCCGAAGGAGCCAAGATCAGCTGCGACATCGAGCTGGTCTATTTTAACTCCTCGTCGGCCAAGGCGTTGATGAACTTGCTGTTACTGCTGGAAAAAGCCGGAGCGGCCGGCCAATCCGTGGTGGTCAACTGGTACTTCAACAGCGACGACGACACCATGCAGGAATTCGGAGAAGACTTCTCCGAGGATCTGAATCACGTCCAGTTCAATCTTTGCGCGGTCGAAGGGGCTTAAGGCGCCTTCCCTGCGCCGTCGGACGGCGCCATGGCATTCAATCTTTTCGACAACGAAGAGAAAGTCCTGGAAGGCGGCCTGCAGCTTAGTCTGAGGCTGGAAGCCGAAGGCGCGCCTTCCGACCTGCGCGAAGGCGTGGTCACGCTGGTCGACGCCTATCGCAAAAGCATGCGCGAACAACGCCGGCTGGTGCGCGTGTCCGATCGCCAGCAGGAACAGCTTTCGGCCGTCAACCAGGAACTGCACCGCCGCCGCGAAGAAGCCGAGCAGGCTCTGCAACGGCTGAAGGAAGCCCAGGAAAGTCTGATCCAGGCGGAAAAACTGGCATCCTTGGGCGCCTTAGTGGCCGGCGTCGCCCACGAAATCAACACCCCCGTCGGCATCGCCCTGTCTTCGGCGTCGCATCTCGCCGACACCACCGTCGACGTGCGCCGCCTGTTCGAGGAAGGACGCATCAAGAAGTCCGATTTCCAGGACTACATCACCACCGCCAGCGAGGCCACGGCGCTGATCCTGTCCAACTGCGACCGCGCCGCCCAACTGATTCACGGCTTCAAGCAGGTGGCCGTCGACCAGACCACCTCGGAACGTCGGCGCTTCGGGCTAAAAAGCTATATGCAGGAGGTTTTGCGCAGCCTGACCCCCAAATTGCGTCAAGGCCAGGTGGAGGTGGAGGTCGATTGCCCCGACGACCTGGAACTGGACGGCTATCCCGGCGCCTTATCCCAGGTTCTGACGAATTTCGTCATGAATTCGGTGATCCACGGCTTCGAGGCCCATCGCGGCGGAAAAATCGTCATCCAGGCCCGCAAGCTGGACGGCGATATGATCGAACTGCGCTATCACGATAACGGCGCGGGCATGAGTCCGGACATCCGCAACCGCATCTTCGACCCCTTCTTCACCACCAAACGGGGATCAGGCGGGAACGGCTTGGGGATGCATATCGTATTCAATATAGTCACCGGCTCGCTGAAAGGGCAGATTGCCGTAGAAAGCGAGCTTGGAAAGGGAACCTGCTTCACTCTTCTCTTCCCCCGCATCGCGCCTAAGGAAGGCATTGAAGGAACGGCATGACGGCAGACGACGACCTTCTTTTCGGCGACGACGAGGACGAAGCCCAAGGCTCCGCCCCTCAAGCCGTGGATTATCTGGATCCCTGGACCATCCTGGTGGTGGACGACGACCCGCAGATCCACGACATGACCCGTCTGCTGCTGAAGAAATTCGTCTTTCAGGGCCGCGGCGCCGAACTGCTTTCCGCCTATTCGGCCGCTGAAGCGCGGAAGGTTCTGGAGCAGCGCACCGACGTCGCCGTCATCTTGCTGGACGTGGTGATGGAAAGCGAGGATGCCGGCCTGCAACTGGTCCGCGTCATCCGCGGCGAAATGGGCAACAAGCGGTCACGCATCGTCTTGCGCACCGGCCAGCCCGGCCAAGCCCCCGAGCGGGACGTCATCGTCAATTACGACATCAACGATTATAAGTCCAAGACCGAACTGACGGCGCAAAAACTGTTCACCACCATGGTGGCCTCTTTGCGCTCCTATCAGGACATCGTCGCCATCGAGCGCAACCGGATCGGCCTTGAGAAAATTCTCAACGCCTCGTCGTCGCTGTTCGATAAGCGCTCCATGCGGGAATTCGTCGAAGGCGCCATCATTCAGCTGGAAGCCCTGCTGCGCGGCAAGGAAGGCTCGGTGCTGTGCTGTCAGGTCAAGGACGGCTTCGCCAACCGCGACGAGATCATTATTCTGGCCGCCACCCGTGGCTTTTCCACCCATGTCGGCCATCCCCTGCGCAGCTGCCTCCCCGACGAGATTTGCGCCGAGATCGAGGACGCGTTCAAAACTCAACGCAACATCTTCGCCCAGGACCGCTGCATCCTGGTGTTCCGCACCCACGATCACGGAGCCAACGTCTTTTTCCTGCGGCGCCCGGAACCGTTCACCGCCGATGAACGCACCCTTTTGGAAGTGTTCTGCTCGAAGGTGGCCATCGGTTTCGACAATGTCTGTCTGTACGAAGACCTGACGGCGCTGAACAACACGCTTGAACAGCAGGTGGCCGACCGCACCCGCGAGGCTCAGGAGAAATCCCGCCTGCTGGAGGCCACCCTGGCCAGCATGAGCGACGGCCTGGCCGCCGTCGACGAACAGGGGGTGCTGGTGGTCAGCAATCCCCGCGCCCTGGAACTGCTCGACTTGCCCGAACTGTCTCCATCCGTCCGTTTCGGCGAGATCGAAGGCCGCATCGCCGAGATGGCCCGCGCCCGCACCGTGCTGGGCGACGGCAACAGCGAAGAGATCGAATTTCCCGACGGCCGCATCGTGCAGCTTCGCCGTAACCAGATGGAAGGCGGCGGCCATGTCTATGTCTGTCTGGACGTCACCGAGGAACGCCGTCAGCAGCGGGAGCTGATCGCCGCCCGTGCCCAGGCCGAAGCCGCCAACCGGGCCAAAAGCCAGTTCCTTGCCACCATGAGCCATGAAATCCGCACGCCCATGACCGGCGTGCAAGGCATGCTGGACTTGCTACAGCATACCCGCCTGGATGACGAACAGATGGAACTGGTGGGCGTCGTCCGTGAAAGCGCCGCCTCGTTGCTGACCATCATCAACGATATCCTCGATTTCTCGAAGATTGAGGCGGGCAAGATGGCGTTGGAACATGCCCCCGTCTCGCTTTCCCATCTGGTGGAAAGCACCGCCGAGATCCTGGCGCAATCGGCATTCAAAAAGGGCGTGTCGCTGGTCACGGTGGTCGATCCGAATCTTCCGGCCTGGCTGACCGGCGATCCGGTGCGACTGCGCCAGATTTTGTTCAATTTGCTGGGCAACGCCGTCAAGTTCACCGAACGCGGCCATGTTGTTCTGCGGGCCGAACTGCTGGAAACCGGCCCTCGGGGCACCCGCCTGCTGTTGTCGGTTCAAGACACCGGCATCGGTATTTCCGAGGAAGCGCGGGAAAAGCTGTTCCGCCCCTTCTCCCAGGCCGATGAAACCACCACCCGCCGCTTTGGCGGCACCGGGCTGGGCTTGTCCATTTGCCGCCATCTGGTGGATCTGATGGGCGGCAGCATTCAGCTGGACAGCCAGTTGGGCCAGGGGTCGACCTTCACCGTCGACCTGACCCTGGACCCCAGCACCGCCCCTTGCAGCCCCGAGCTGCCGCGCATGCGCCTCGACGGCGTGGTGGTGGCTCTGAACCTGCCGGATCCCTTCGAACATGAAGCCGCCGCCCGCTATCTGACCGCCGCCGGGGCCGTTCTGGCATCCCGCACGGAAACCGCCGGACTGATTGTCGCCGACGCCGACCATTTCCCGGATTCCGCCAATCAGCCCGCCGTGCTGGTGGCTCGGCGGGAACGCAGCCTGGGCGACAACCCCATGCCGGTCATCGCCCGCCCCTTGCGGCGCGGCGCCCTGCTGCGCAGCGCCCTGGCGGCTTTGGGCCATGCCGCGCCGTCGCGCCCGCAGCCGCAACCGGCGATCGCCGCCGTTCCGGCCAAGAACGACGATCAGGTCCTGCCTCGCATTCTGGTGGCCGAAGACAATCCGGTAAACCGCATGGTCATCACCCGTCTGCTGCGCCTGCTGGGGCATGAAGCGGAAATCGCCACCGACGGCCTTCAGGCCCTGGAGGCTTGGCGGTCGGGGCAATACCATTTGGTCCTGACCGACTGCCACATGCCGGAAATGGACGGCTTCGCCTTGGCCAGGCTGATACGCGCCGAGGAGGTGAAGGGCCGCCACACCCCCATCATCGCCTTCACCGCCGCCGCCACCTCGGACGAAGTGCGTGAATGCCATGAGGCCGGCATGGACGACTTCCTGCCCAAGCCCGTCGATCTTGAACGTTTGAAGGCTGCCTTGGCCCGCTGGTTGCCCTGACCTGACCAATGACATAGAGTTGCCCCAACTTCGGCGCGGGTATCCTCCCGCCGCCTTCGCCCCCGCCCATCCGGAGTGCATCGATGTCCGTCCTGCTCGCCATTTTTATCGCCGTATTGCAAGGCGTGACGGAGCTTTTTCCTGTTTCCAGCCTGGGCCACGCCGTCATTTTGCCGGGCGTTCTCGACTTGGGAATCGACCAAAAGGCTCCCGAATTCCTGCCGTTCCTGGTCGTCCTGCACCTGGGCACCGCCGCCGCTCTGCTGCTGTATTTCTGGCGCGACTGGTTTGATATTCTGACCGGCCAGTTCCGCGGTCCGGCCCATCACCGCGCCTTTCATCGGCGCGTCCTGATGCTGATGATCGTCGCCACCATCCCCGCCGGCCTGCTGGGCGCCCTGTTCGAACATAAGCTGAAGGATCTGTTCGGCGTGCCGACCATTGCCGCCGCGTTTCTGTTCGTCAACGGCTTCTTGCTGTTCTTCGGCGAACGCCTGCGCAAGAAGCTGGGAGATTCCAAAGGCGACCTCAGCCAATTGACCTGGAAAGGCGCCTTGGCCATCGGCCTGTGGCAATGCACCGCTTTCTTTCCCGGCATCTCCCGTTCGGGCGCCACCATGGTCGGCGGTCTGCTGTCCGGCCTGAGCCACCGCGCCTCGGCTCACTTCTCGTTCCTGATCGCCACCCCGGTCATCCTGGGCGCCGCGATTTTGGAGGTGCCCAAGCTTTTGCGCACCGAAACGGCGTCGGGCATGCTGGAAATTTCCCTGATCGGCGGCGTCGTCGCGGCTATCACCGCCTTCGCCTCGATCGCTTTCCTCATGCATTATTTCCGCAAGCATGAATTCGAGGCGCTGAATCCCTTCGCCTATTACTGCTGGGTCGTCGGCGCCGGCGCCGTCGCGTATCTTAGTCTGTAAGAAAGAAAACCCCCGGATGGCCTCATCCGGGGGGTCAGTTTCTTGGGGGATTTTCTTAAGGGGGGAAACTAATTCCGCTTATCCCTGTGGCGTTCCATCATCAGATTGAGGGTACGGGCCACATCCGGATAAGAACGGGAAATCCGCGAAGCCAATTGATGAGCTTCCGACGGGTCGAAGGGATGACCGTTATACTCCGCCTCCAGAAGAAGACTGAGGCGATCCATGTCACGGAAATCGTCTAGCACCGAACCTCTCCCGAGAAATTGCTGCATTGCAGAATACTCCTTTGAGATCGCCGAAAACCAGTGACCGTTCGGTTATCGCGTCAGTTACGCCGCTCGCTTGGCGCTGTCCCGCTGACGTTCCAGCATCCGGCTCAATGTTCCCGAAATGCCTGGATAAAGTTGGGCGATGGCGGAGGCCAGACGATTCACTTCGTCACTGTCGAAGTGACGACCATCCAATTCGGCTTCCAACAGATCACCCAACCGGTTCAATTCCTGATAGCCTTTGATCATGGTTCCCTCCAATTGCCAGGCCGTTTCTTATCTGTCCTTATTGTAATGAAGGATAACCGGCGAACAATTTGTCGGAGGGGTGTTTCCGACTCTCATCGGAGTTATGCGGCATCGTTCCAAGGGCGGGGCAGCACCACCCAACGTATGGCAAGCATAAGCTTGGTGAACAGGCTCAGCCGGGGCGTGCCTCGCCAACCGGCCGCCTGCAAGCGGTCCAGTTGCAGACCGTAAACCGCCGCCATCAACCCGGCCGACCTCAGAACACGGCAGCGGCGCGCCGCCATCAGACGATGGGCACGGGCATAATTCAGACGGGCCAGAGCCGCCAGAGCGGCACAAACCGCCGGCAAGGCCGGATCAGCCAGAACCTCTGCCGGATCGCCAGAGGCGATGCCATAGGCGCTCAGCAATTCATCGGGAAGGTAAAGACGGCCACGCCCAGCGTCTTCGGCCAGATCCCGCAGAATGTTGGTGCGCTGCAAGGCCGAACCCAAAGCCGAAGCCAGAGCGTCCATGTCGCTGCCGGCAAGGCCGAAGATCCGCAGGGTCAAACGCCCCACCGCCGCCGCCGCCCGGTCGCAGTAAAGCTCAAGGCAGGCTGCCGACGGACGCCGCATCAATCCTTCGGCGTCCATGGCCATGCCATCGATGACCGCCAGCAGATCGCCCTCGGGCAAACCGAATTCCACCACGGCCTTGGCCAATGGCGTTTCCGGCGGACGCCCATACAGGCGTTTCACCCGCTCCCGCCAGGCCTCCAGCTCGGCAAGCCGCTGGCCTGGAGCGGCGTCGCCTTCGTCGACCACATCGTCCACAGCGCGGCAGAAATCATACAGGGCGAACATGGCTCGCCGCCGCCGTCCTCCCAACAGGCGCATCGCCAGAAAAAAAGAGCTGCTCCGCCCGCCGCTCATCCCGCCAGCCCTCCGGCGACGGCCGCCAGCTTGGCGAAGGGCGACAGCTTTACCGGTCCGGCCAAGGGATCGCAGACCTCAAGACGCTTCAGCAGCCGGCGGGCCAAAGCCAGAATGATCCCGGCTTCGAGTCGCAGCCGGCGATGACGGATATTCGTCAACTCTTCCGCCTGTTCCAACAGGGGCCAGGTATGAGCGATCACCTGATCCAGAACCATCCGCAACGCCCGGCTTGACCGTACAGCCCCCAGGTCGGCAATGTCCGCAGCCGCCATCCAGTCCAGCGGCAGATAGACCCGCGCCAAGCGGCGGTAATCGTCTCCGCAGTCCTGAAGATGGTTGATCACCTGCAAGGCCGCGCACAAGGCGTCCGACGCCGGATAGAGCGCCGGTTCCTCGCCATGCAAGTCCAGCAGCATGCGTCCGACCGGAGCCGCCGACCGCCGACAGTAATCCATCAGCGTCCCCCAATCCGTCATGCGATCCTGCCGGGCATCTTGTCGGAAAGCCGACAACAGGGTGCGCGCATGGGGACGCAGGACGGGAGACAAGGCGGGGGAAAGACCGTCCAGCAGACCTTCCATGGCGTCCAGGCGCAGCAGTTTTTCCTCGCCGGACAGATCTGGATCATCGGCGATATCGTCGGCTTCGCGGGCAAAGGCGTAGAAAGCGCGGACATGGCGGCGCAAAGGCGCGGGGATCAACCACGAGCCAACGGGAAAATTTTCGTCCGCCGCCGTTTTCGCCATGTTTCCTCACCCGCTTTGTTGGGCGGGTGTACCTCAGGCTGAGCCCCTGAGCAACAGGAAGCCGGGCTGTCCGCGACAGCAATGGCCAAGATATGCCTTAAGCCGAATCCCGGACGGTACGATTAAAGATTGCTCCAAGCCACTCGACACAAATAACCAGACAACATATGGTCAAAGGTAGGCGTAGAACCCATCTCGATGGGGGAAACCCAATAATAAAAATGAAACTTCACCGGAATAAAATCACAAACTACTCAGCAAGAACAAAAGGGGTCAGGGCTATGGATTACAAGATCGATCAAGATGGACGCATTCGTTATCTCGGCATTGACGAATCCACGCGGAAAATCCTTCAAGACTTTCTCCCCTTGATTGAACCGCACATGGATCGCATCGTGAACGATCTCTATGCCGCGGTGGACCGTTCCCCCGAGGCAGCCGGCGCCTACCAGAAAATGGCCAGCTACGAAGAGCTGAAACGCCGCCAGAAAGCCCATATCCTCGACAACGTCCTGCCCGCCCGCTTTGACCAGGAATATTTCGATTCCATCGTCAAATCGGCCATCGCCCGCGCCAAGGCCGGCATCGAACCCCGCTGGTATATCGGCGGCTTGTCGCGGCTGGCCTGGAGCATCAATGAAACGGCCTGCCTGCTTCTCGCCAAAAAGCCCCAAAAATTGGCGGCCACCGTCGCCGCCTTGGGCAAGGCCATGGCGATGGAGCAGGAAATCGCCGTGACGATGTATATCCGCGTCACCAACGAAGACGCCCAGGACGTGCTGCGCCACCATGCCGACACCTTCGAAAAGGACGTCTCCAGCATGGTGGATGTGGTCGCCTCGTCGGCCTCGTTGCTGCATGACACGGCCCAATCTTTGACAGCCAGCGCCCAGCAGACCTCGCAACAGGCCTATGCCGTCAGTGAATCCGCCCAGCAGGCTTCCGCCAACGTCCAGACCGTGGCCGCCGCCACCGATCAGCTTTCGGCCTCGATTCATGAAATCAACCGCCAGGTCAGCCATTCCAACCATATCGCCTCGGCGGCGGTGGAAGAGGCTGAACGGGCCAACATCATGGTGCAGAGCCTGGCCGAAGCCGCCGGCAAGATCGGCGAGGTGGTCAAGCTGATCAACAACATCGCCAGCCAGACCAACCTGCTGGCCCTGAACGCCACCATCGAGGCGGCCCGCGCCGGCGAGGCCGGCAAGGGCTTCGCCGTGGTCGCCGGCGAGGTCAAAAACCTGGCCAACCAGACGGCCAAGGCCACCGACGAAATCTCGGCCCAGATCACCGCCGTGCAGACCGCCACCCAAAACGCCGTCGGCGCCATCGGCGGGATCGGCAAGACCATCGGCACCATCAGCGAGATCGCCTCGGCCATCGCCGCCGCAATCGAGGAACAGGGCGCGGCCACCCAGGAAATCGCCCGCAACGTTCAGGCTGCCGCCCAAGGCACCGGCAACGTCACCACGACCATCGGCCAAGTGACCCAGGCTTCGGGGCAAACCGGCGCCGCCGCCCGGCAGGTGCTGGACGCCTCCGACGATCTGACCCAGCAATCCGGGCAGCTCTCCACCCAGGTAAGCCATTTTCTGGAAATCATCCGGGGAGCCGCCTGATCATGACGACGGCCCCCGCCGCGGCGGGGGCCGTTCATTGGGCGAATGCGCTCAAACCGCCCGGCGCAGCAGCGGGCTTTCTGCCTCGAAGCACAGTTTGAGATCGGGACAATCGGCGCAATTGGGCGACTTGCACAGACGCAAGCCTTCGGATTCGCACATCAGGCGATAAAAAAACTTTTTCCAGCGCATGTTCTTGCTGTTCAACGCATACAGGCTGGGGAAATGACGCTGGAACAGGCCGTTCAAATCGCCTCGTTCGTGGTAGCCCAAATCTTCCCACAAATGATTATTGGCTTGGGCCCGTCGCGCCACGATGGCCGCCAGCCATTCTTCCTCAGGCGCGACATTGGCCCGGTGCTGCAGCAGAAGCGTGCGGAAATCCTCTTCCTCGATGGCGTCTTCGGCGGTCTTGGCCAGATTATCGAGATTGATCTGGTAATTGGGGAAATAGGCAGCCATCAAAAGCCGCAGGACCGAGGGCAGCAATCCCAGGTAATCCCTCAGCGATTCCTGATGCTGGGCAAGCGCGGCGGCGACCGTGCAGGCGAACAGATGGCGGTCGAACAGGTCTCCCCGTCCGCCACTGGCCATCAGCCGCCGATAGATCGCCGCCCGCTCGTCGTGCATGATCAGGCCGCCGACACTTCGGCCGAGGCGTGGGTCTGACAGCCCTTGCCGCACACCCGCGAACAGGCCTTGCAGCCCGTGCAGTTCTCGGCGTTGGCCACGGTCATGACCTTTTTCTCGATCTCTTCGTCGGAATCCAGATCGACGATATCGCCGTCCTCGGTCACGCCTTTCAGGTCCAGAACGTCGAAGCCGCAAACCTTGTAGCAACGGCCGCAGCCGATGCATTCTTCCTCGTCGATCGACTGAATGAAGACGGGGGTCCAGGGCTTGCCGCCGCGGGTCAGTGCTTGATAGGCCATCCTATTCTCTCCTAGGTCTGCTCAAGGGATTTCAGGCGCGCTCGCGCCTCGGTCAGTTTTGCGTAGGCATCCCGCGCAGCCGCGGCCACCTCCATGATGCGCTCGCAGCCGATGGGCAGTTCCTCCGACAAATCGTGAAGGTCCATCTTGGCCTGAGTCGCTTGGGCCGAAAGTTTTTTAACCTCGGCCTTCAGGGCGTCCGCGTCGCTCATTATGCGTTCGCCACTTCCGGATATTTCTCGATCCAGCCGACGGCATCCTCCACCAGCTTGGCGCCGTCCTCGGCCAGCTTGGCGAAGGACAGGAAGCCGAACCGATGCACGTCGCGCAGATGCTTGTTGATGACGATCAGCCGGCCGGCGGTGACCACCATGCGGCCGAAGCCTTCGTGCGACATCTTCATGATCGGCGACGACATGACGCCGGTCCGCTTCTCCACTTCCAGACCGATGGCGCCATAGAAGACTTCCAGCCGGGACAGCAGATCGGGATCGGGATCGCCGACGATGGGAATCAGCTTACGCTTTTCCTTGTCGACAATGTACTCGGCCAGCAATTCGGTGTCGGGCTTGCCTTCCCAGACGCCGAAGCGGTCCTGGGCGCGCACCAGCTTCGCCAGCGTCTGAACGAACGGGGTCCGCAGAGCCTCTTCGTCCGACAGAGGGGTGGTAGGGGGCAGGGCGTTCATGCTTCCTCCTCGTCCAGGAAATCCATCTTCTTGCTGTCGTCTTGCAGAACTTTGCGCAGCCATGGCGGCGGGCTGCCCTTCAGCATGCCCTGCACGCGCGAGATCACCTCGGGAATGGCCTCGGGCGCCGGCAATTTGATGGGATGCACCTTGTTGCCCACCACGCGGGCCGCAGCCGGACCGCCGATGGCCAGACAAAACAGCAAGGAGCAGCCCAGCAAGCCGTCGACTTTGGCCTTCAGGCGGTCGGTTTCGGTGTCGTGATCGCCGTCCTCGGAGCTGACGTTGTCGAATTGCAAAGCTTCGACGAAGCGCGAATCGTCCGAGCCGACGTCATAGATCGCCAGCTGGCGGGCGCCGCCGAAATGGGAATCGACCGTTTTCAGGTCGGTCGTGGCGAAGGCAACCTTCATATGTCCTCCTGCAATCTCGTCCGCGTCTTGCGCGTTGCCGTCAATGAGTCGTAGCCGTCGCATGGGCATCCTCACTTTCGGGAATCGTCCAATCGTCGGGCGCGGCCTCGTGTGAATGCTCGATCAGCAGGTTGCCGACCTCAAAAATCAAATCGCGGGTGCCGCGATAGCCCACCGTGCGGCGATGGGCTGCCCCCAGCCGGTCGAACATGGGGAAGCCGACGCGGAACAACGGAACACCCAGCCGTTCCGCCGACATACGGCCATGGCTGTGGGTCATCAGCAGCCGGGCGTGCGCCGCGGCGGCGGCGCGCTCCAGATCGTCCATGTCGCCGACGACCACCTGTTCGACGGGAATCTTTTCCAGAATCGGACTTTCCATGCTGGTGACGGCGGCAACCACCTTGGCTCCCATCTCCGTCAGCCACGACGTCATGGCGAACAGCAGATCCGGTTCGGCGGCCACCGCGACCGGCGTGTTCCCGAAATAGAAGTGGCCGTCCAGCATGGCGTCCAGCAGCTGGCTGCGCTGACGGCGGATTCTGGCGGGAGCCGAGCGTCCCGACAGGCGCTGCAGCAAACCGATGAACTGATCGACGGCGTTCAGCCCCGTCAGGCGCTCCAGCACCTCGAACGGCACGTTGGCCTTGGCTTCGAGGGCGGCGGCGGCATGGCCCATCTGTCGGCCGATGGCGATGGTGAACTCCGACCGCCCCATGGCGCGAATGTCCTCGACGGTGGTGCCGCCGTAAGTGGTGCCCATATATTGGTCCGGCACATGGCCGTCCAGCGATCCGGCCAAGTCCGGCAGGACGATGGGGGTCAACCCGAAGGACTCGACCAGATCGCGGATTTCTTCAATGTCGCCGGGGGTCAGATGGCTGCCGGCCAGGATGTTGATCTGCCCTTCAGTCGCTCCCAGGGACGGCTGAACGATTTGCTCCACCATGGCGGTAACCGCCTTGCCCCAGCCCATCTCCAGGGCGGCGGCGAAGTCGGGGGTGGGAACATAGACGATCTCGACACCAGCCAATTCGGGATGTCGCTGGCGGATCAGCTTGAGATCGCCCTTCAGGTCTTCGCCCCGCGTCTCGGTCAGGCCGGTGGTGCAAACGCCGATGACCTTGCAGTTGGTGCGCTTGTAGATGTTCAGACAGGCTTGTTCCAGATTCTCCACCCCGCCCAGAATAGTGGTGATCTCGTTCATCGCCGTGGTCTGGAAAGGAATGGCCTCGCGGAAATGGCGGACCAGCAGCACGAGACCGAAAGCGGTGCAGCCCTGGCTGCCGTGCAGCAGCGGCATGCAGCCTTCGATGCCCATGAAGGCCATGGCGCCGCCCAAAGGCTGGCTCATCTTCAAAGGATTGATCGACAGGCTTTTGCGGGGATGGATCACCTCGGCCATGATCACGCCTCCTTCTTCTGGGGGGCCGGAGCGCAGATGGCGTCCCACGGGGCCGGCGTGCGCACCTGATCCCAGATGGGATTGAACAGCGCCTTGTCGATTTCCGAGATCAGGGCGACCATGCCCTCATAGCCGGCATAGGCGTGATGGCGCTCCTGGTTCATGTCCAGCCAGGGCATCTTGGCCTTCAGAGCGATGAACTGGGTGCGGCCGCCCGACAGCATCATGTCGGCTTCCCGCTCTTTCAGCATGCGGTACATCTCGCGGGGGGGGATGGCGTCGAACAGCTTGCCGTCGTCGCCCATCAGATCCTTGGCCCGCTCCTTGTCGTTGTCGGTGGATTTGCGCACCGACGAGCCGATGACCTTCACCCCCACGTCCTGCAAGGCCGAGATGACCGACCAGCTTTTATGCCCGCCGGTATAAAGCAGCACCCGCTTGCCCTCCAGCCGCTCCTTGTAGGGGGCCAAGCGGGCATAACAGCGGGTTTCCTCGGACTGGATCAACGCTTCGGTGCGGCCGATCAGTTCGGCGTCGGCCCCCTGCTCCACCAGCATGCGGGCAATGGTGCGCAAAGCCGTGGAGGTGTCGGTGATGCCGTAGAACGATCCCTCGAAATAGGGCACGCCCCAGCGTTCCTGTAGCTTGCGGGCGACGTTGATCAGCGCCTGGCTGCACACCATCATCGACAATTTGGCGCGATGGGCCACCGTGACGTCGTGATAGCGGGCGTCGCCGGTGATGCGGCCCAGCACGCGGATGCCCAGCGTCTTCAGCAAAGGCTCCACCTGCCACAATTCGCCGGCGATATTGTAGTCGCCCAGAATATTGATGTCGTAGGGCGTGGTCTCGGCGGGCTCCTCCGTGCCGATGACGTAATCCAGCAGCGCCTCGCCGCCCAGCTTGTTGCCCAGATTCTTCGAACCGACGAAACCGGGGGCGTTGACCGGAATCACCGGCTTGCCCAGCTTTTCCGTCGCCACCTCGCAGACCTTGACGATATCGTCGCCGATCATGGCCGGCACGCAGGTCTGATAAACGAACACCGCCGGCGGATCGAAGCGGGCGATGGCCTCCTTGATGGCCTTGTAGAGTTTCTTTTCGCCGCCGTACACCACGTCGAGGTCACTCATGTCGGTGGTGACGCCGGTACGGAACGCCTGCGAACCCGAGGACTTGGCATGGCGGTTGTCCCAGCCGTTGCCCTCGCAGGCGATGGGACCGTGAACGATGTGGATGCAGTCGGTAATCGGCTGAAGGGCGATCTTGGCGCCGTCGAAGGCGCAACCGCCCGCCGCCGCCCCAGGTGTCAGGGGCTTCGAGCAGCCAGCCTTGCGCTGCTTGTCCGTCTTCCCCTGGTTGGTGGAACAACCGGGCTCGTTGAAGACATCTTCGACCTTGCGCTTGAGCATGGCGACCCTCCGACGGCGATCCGTGGAAAGGTCAATGCAAAGCTCAGGCCAAGCGACAAAATGGTACGAATCCTCATCTTCCGGAATCCGTCATCGCCAATAAAGCGCCGACAAACCGCCGTTTGTCGCGTCGTTTGTCGGACATACGACAAGGGATAAAGGCGTCCGCAAACTGTCACGAAAGCATGGGAAGCAAATCCATTAAGCTGCCCGACACCGGATTTTGTCCCTGCGGAGAGTGCGATGACCCCCGACGATTTTCCTCCCGACACCCGTCTTGCCAAGCGCATCCGCGATGATCGCAGCGACGATTTCGACGAAGAGTTCGAGATGGAGTTGAACGACGACGGCGACGCCCGCATGGCTGCGCTGCTCGGCGACCTGTCCGAGGACGGGATACCGGAAGAAACCTTGGCCCGGCACCGTTATTTCAAGGAGCTGTTCCGCCTGCAAAGCGAACTGGTCAAGCTGCAGGACTGGGTAGTTCACCAAAAGCTGAAGGTGGTGGTGCTGTTCGAAGGCCGCGACGCCGCCGGCAAGGGCGGCGTCATCAAACGCATCACCCAGCGCCTCAACCCCCGCGTCTGCCGCGTCGCCGCCCTGCCCGCCCCCAACGAGCGGGAACGGACGCAATGGTACTTTCAGCGTTACGCCACCCACCTGCCCGCCGCCGGTGAAATGGTGCTGTTCGACCGCAGCTGGTACAACCGCGCCGGCGTCGAACGGGTGATGGGCTTCTGTTCCGACGATGAAGTCGAAGAGTTCTTCCGTTCGGTCCCGGAATTTGAACGCATGCTGGTCCGTTCCGGCATCATCTTGCTGAAATACTGGTTCTCGATCACCGACGACGAACAGCATTTCCGCTTCCAGATGCGCATCGACGACCCCATCAAGCAGTGGAAGCTGTCGCCTATGGACCTGGAATCCCGCCGCCGCTGGGAACAGTATACCATCGCCAAGGAAGCCATGCTGGAACGCACCCACATCCCCGAAGCTCCCTGGTGGGTGGTCGAGGCGGTGGACAAGAAACGCGCCCGCCTGAACTGCATCTCGCACCTGTTGAGCCAGATCGAATACGGCGAAGTCGAACATCCCGCCATCGTCCTGCCCGAACGTGTGCGCAATCCCGACTATATCCGCCACCCGGTGCCGGACGAAATGAAGGTGCCAAGCTTATATTAGAGATAGTTCTTCAAGGACGGCGGAGCATTCATAGGCTCCGCCACACCCGCCAAGGCCGAGGGGCTTGGATTGTCGGGAAAAACTCAGCAGGCTACAGAGTCCATTCGCGATCCCTCCTTAAACGAAAACGACCGGAGGGTTGTCCCTCCGGCCGTTTCGTTAGGACCGAACTGAACCGCTGATTAGCGAACCAGATCGTAGGAGATGCCGCTTTCGCGGGTATCGTCGTCCAGCTTGTCCAGGATCTTGTCCAGGATGGTGACCAGAACCCGGAGGCCGCCCTGATACCCGAAGGTCGGGAAGCGATGGTGGTGGTGACGGTCGAAGATCGGGAAGGTCAGGCGGATCAGGGGGATGCCCAGATCCTTTTCCAGATACTTGCCGTAGGAGCTGCCGATCAGGAACTCGGAAGGCTCGGTGGCCAGCAGCGAGCGCATGTGCCACAGATCCTTGCCGGCCCAGACCTGGCCCTTGGCGCCATAGGGATTGCCCTTCAGAAGTTCATTCATCTGGCCAACCCACTCCTTGTTGCCGTTGGTGGCCAGGCAATGGATCGGTTCCATGCCCAGCTCCATGGCGAAGCGGGCCATGCCGTAGACGAAGTCCGGATCACCGAAAATCGACACGGTCTTGCCGTGCAGCCAAGCGGAGCTGTCGGCCATGGCGTCGACCAGACGGCCGCGCTCACGCTCCAGAGTGGCGGGGACCGGCTTGCCGGTGATCTCGCTGATCTTCATCAGCAGATCATCGGTGGCGGCCACGCCCATCGGATAGTGGAACGAGGCGACTTCCTGCCCCTTGTCGGCGACATATTCCAGGGTCTTGGTCGAGCAGTACTGCTGCAGGCTGATGGTCGCCTTGGCATGCACCGCAGCGGCCACGTCGTCCAGCTTCGTACCGCCGTCGAACATGCGATAGGTGCCGTCGGTGGGGGTGTCGAAGAAGTCCGAGCTGTCGGCCAGAATGGTGAATTCCACGCCGAATTCACCCAGGATGCGCTTCAGTTCGCGGTTGTTGCCAACCACATAACCGTCGAAGCCGGGGATGATGTTGATCTTGGCGGTCGGCTTGCGCTCGACGGTCTGGTCCCAGAAGCAGGAGAGAACGCCCTTGACCATCAAGTCGTAGCCGACCACATGGCTGCCTACGAAGGACGGGGTGTGCGCGTAGGCCACCGGGAAGTCCTCGGGGATGCTGCCCTTTTCGCGGGCCTTGGCGATGAAGGCCTGCAAATCGTCGCCGATGACTTCGGCGATGCAGGTGGTGCTGACGGCGATCAGCTTGGGCTTATAGACTTGATAAGCGTTCTGCAGGCCGTCGATCATGTTCTGCAGGCCGCCGAACACCGCCGCGTCCTCGGTCATCGAGGTGGAAACCGCCGGGCACGGCTCCTTGAAATGGCGGGTCAGGTGCGAGCGGAAATAGGCCGTGCAGCCCTGCGACCCATGGTTGAACGGCAGGGTGTGTTCGAAGCCGGCGGCCGCGAAAACGGCACCCAGCGGCTGGCAAGCCTTGGCGGGATTAACGGTCAGAGCTTCGCGGGCGAAGTTCTTTTCGCGGTATTCCCAGGTGTTGATGTGAGCGGCCTGGGCAGCCACGGCGTCTTCAGCGTGGCAGCCTTCGAACTGCTTCTTGTCTTCGAAGAGCTTCTGATACTCCGGCTCGTTAAACAGCTTGGAGTGATCAAGGATCTTTTCTGCGCTCTGCGGCATGATTCATCACTCCTATTTAAGCGGCTTTCCACGGAGCCTTGGTCAGGCCCCAAACCGGATTATTGACAGCCAGGTCCATGTCACGGGTGAAGATGGCGAAGCCGTCGTAGCCATGGTACGGACCCGAATAGTCCCAGGAGTGCAACTGGCGGAAAGGCACGCCCATCTTCTGGGTGCCGTACTTTTCCTTGATGCCCGAACCGACCAGGTCGGGGCGCAGTTTCTCGATGAACTTCTCCAGTTCGAATTCCGAGACGTCGTCGTACACCAGCGTGCCATCCTTAATGTAGTGGGTGGTGCGCTGATAGTCGTCGTTATGGGCGAATTCGTAACCGGTGCCGATCACCTCGATGCCCAGATCGCCATAGGCGTCCGAGACGTGACGGGGGCGCAAGCCGCCGACATAGAGCATGATCCGCTTGCCTTCCAGGCGCGGACGGTACTTGGCGATGATGGCGTCCACCAGCGGCTGGTACTTGGCGATGACGCGCTCGGCGCCTTCCTTGATCTTGTCGTCGAAGTGCGAGGCGATGGCGCGCAGCGACTTGGCGATCTGGCTGGGACCGAAGAAGTTGTATTCCGTCCACGGAATCCCGTACTTCTCTTCCATGTGGCGGCAAATGTAGTTCATCGAGCGATAGCAGTGGATCAGGTTCAGCTTGGCCTTGGAGCCGCGCTCCATTTCCGCCACGCTGGCGTCGCCCGACCACTGGGCGATGACCCGCAGGCCCATCTCTTCCAGCAGAATGCGGCTGGCCCAAGCATCGCCGCCGATGTTGTAGTCGCCGACGATGACCACGTCATAGGGGGTGCCGTCGAATTCCTTGCCGGCCGCCTTGTCGACGACGTAATCGCGCATGACGTCATTGGCGATGTGGTGACCCAGCGACTGGGACACGCCACGGAAGCCTTCGCAACGCACCGGAGCGATGATCTTGCCGATTTCCTTGGCCTTCTTTTTCGAGACGGCTTCGATATCGTCGCCGATCAGGCCGATCGGGCATTCGGACATCACCGAGATGCCCTTGTTCAGCGGGAAGACGCTTTCGATCTCGTCGATCATCTTCTCAAGCTTCTTGTCGCCGCCGAAGACGATGTCCTTTTCCTGGAAGTCCGAGGTGATCTGCATGGTCACCCAGGAATCCACGCCCATGGTGCCGTTCACGTAGTTACGGCGCTGGGCCCAGGAATAATGGCCGCAGCCGACGGGACCGTGGCTGATGTGAACCATGTCCTTCACCGGGCCCCAGACCACGCCCTTGGCGCCGGCATAGGCGCAGCCACGGACGGTCATCACGCCGGGAATGGACTTGATGTTGGATTTCACGCCGCAGTCAGCCTTGCCTTCCTCATACACGTTGAGGTGCTTGGCGCGCTTCTTGGCGGTCTTTTCCGGGTACTCCTTGAGCACCTCTTCGATAAGAGCCTTACGCTCTTCTTTGACATCCAGACTCATGTCTTTCTCCTATGTCAATTTTCAGCGCCCGCCAGAAACAAGCCTGGCATCGGGCGGAAGGCGAGGGGCGCCGGCCGAGGGAACCGGCGCCCGATCGTCTTTAGGCGTTGGCGGCCTTGCCGACGATGCTCTCGTCTTCCTTTTCCATGATGCCGAAGTCCATCAGCAGCTCTTCCAGCTCTTCCATGGTGATCGGGGTCGGGATGTTGCCCTTGCCCTTGTTTTCATGGATCTTCTTGGCCAGCTGACGGTATTCGTTGGCCTGAGCCGAGTCAGGAGCATATTCGATGGTGGTCATGCGGCGCAGTTCGGCGTGCTGCACGATGTTGTTGCGCGGCACGAAGTGGATCAGCTTGCAGCCCAGCTTCTCGCAAAGGGCTTCGGCCAGTTCCAGTTCCTTGTCGGTCTGACGGCTGTTGCAGATCAGGCCGCCGAGGCGCACGCCGCCGGTGGAGGCATACTTCAGAATGCCTTTGGCGATGTTGTTGGCGGCATACAGAGCCATCATTTCGCCGGACATGACGATGTAGATTTCCTGGGCCTTGTTTTCGCGGATGGGCATGGCGAAACCGCCGCACACCACGTCACCCAGCACGTCGTAGGAGACGTAGTCCACGCCTTCGTAGGCGCCGTTTTCTTCCAGGAAGTTGATCGAGGTGATCACGCCGCGGCCGGCGCAGCCGACGCCCGGCTCCGGGCCGCCCGACTCGACGCACTTGATGCCGCCGAAGCCGAACTTCAGGACGTCTTCCAGCTCCAGGTCCTCGACCGAACCGGCCTCGGCGGCCAGGTGCAGCACGGTGTCCTGGGCCTTGGCGTGCAGGATCAGGCGGGTGGAGTCGGCCTTGGGATCACAGCCGACGATCAGGATCTTCTGCCCCATTTCGGCCAGGGCGGCCAGGGTGTTCTGCGACGTGGTGGATTTACCGATACCACCCTTGCCATAGAAAGCGATCTGACGAAGTGCGCTCATGGATGATGCTCCTCTATGCTCCGGTTTGAAACTCTTCAGCGGGGCATAGCCACCGCGTCGAGATTGGTGATTGCAACCACCGTGCCAAACGCGAAAGAGGCTTTCAGCATCACCAAAACCCGTTGTTTTCCCTTGTCTTCAGAAGAGTTCCCCACCTTTTTCCGGCTCTGTACGCCCCTGTACTGAATCCGACAAACCCCGACAACAATGTCCGAAGCGGCACAGCCCGGCGATTGCGGACATTTCCGTGCGATCCCAGCAAAGCCGCCGCTTCTTCCGTACGAAATTTAAGGGCATAGTTATTGCATTCTTCGGCGAAGGCATCCTTGAGGGGGATCGGCATGAACGATGCGGCGAAACTGACGCCGAACGCACGCGACCGGGGACACAGCACCAATCTGGTGGGCGTGCCGACGGGCCTGCTGGCCAGCGCCGCATATAATGACTATCCCGTGCCGCTGCATATCGCCGGCGCGCGCGAAATGTACCGTTCCCTGTTCGAGATGCTGGAGCAGTCGGAAAGCGTGGCCGAGGCCGCCGAGGTTTTTCAGGATTACATGGGCGTGGTGTTCGGCCTCGATCAGGAACAGATGGAAACGGGGGCGAAATGCGACGTGCCCAAGGAGCGCCGGCGTTTCCGTTCCTCTTACATGCGCCTGCTGCGCGGCTGGGGCTTCGATTCCAACAGCGCCGAGGGCGCGGTTCTGAAAGGTTGGGTGGAAAGCCGGTTCGGCCTGTTCCCCACCTTTCATAAAATGGGCATCGACCGTATTTCCGGCACCGGCTGGGTGACTTACGTGGAAGAGAAAATGTCCAGCCGCTTCCACAACAATTCGATCCACACCCAATTGGACCTGTTGTATGAATTCTGCCAGTGGTCGATGAGCCGCACCTTTTCCAGGGGCCGAAAGCATCTGACCCTGTACCGTGGCGTCAACGATTTCGCCGAGCATCAGCTGGTCGAAAAAATCGACAAGCGCACCTTCGTGATCCGCATCAACAATCTGGTGTCGTTCACCGACGACCGCGAAGTGGCCGACCAGTTCGGCGACTACATCCTGGAGGCCCATGTGCCGACCACGAAGATTTTGTTTTTCAACCGCCTGATTCCCCAGGCTCCCCTGAAGGGGGAGTCGGAATACATGGTGATCGGCGGCGACTACGCCGTCGCCGCGTCCTATATCTGATGGTGTCCCGATGGAGCAGATCAGTCTTGAAGAACGCGCCCTGGGAGCCTATTTCGGCCTCGCCATCGGCGACGCCCTGGGAGCCACTGTCGAATTCCTGACAAAGTCGGAAATCGCCGCCAAATACGGTACCCACTGCCGCATGATCGGCGGCGGCTGGCTGAAGCTGAAACCCGGCCAGGTGACCGACGACACCCAGATGTCCCTGTACCTGGGGCGCGCCCTGCTCGCTTCCGATGGCTGGGATCTGAAGGCCGCCTGCGACGAACTGGCCGAATGGCTGAAAAGCAAGCCCATCGACGTGGGCAACACCTGCCGGCGAGGCATCCGCCGCTATATGACCGACGGCAGCCTGTCGACGCCATTCCACGACGGCGACGCCGGCAACGGCGCCGCCATGCGCAATCTGCCGGTGGCTCTGGCTTCCTTCGGCAACCCGGCGGAATACGAACGCTGGACCATCGAACAGGCCCACATCACCCACAATCACCCGCTGTCCGACGACGCCACCTTGTCCCTGGGCCGCATGGTTCAGGTGCTGCTGAGCGGCGGCGGCATCAAGGCCGTGCGCGACGAGGCCAACGACCTGATCGCCAAGCACAAGGCGTTCAAGTTCGACCCTTATCGCGGCAATTCCTCGGCCTATGTCGTCGACACCGTTCAGACGGTTCTGCACCATTATTTCCGGACCGACAGCTTCCGCTCCTGCCTGATCGACGTGGTCAATCAGGGCGGCGACGCCGACACCACCGGCGCCATCGCCGGCATGCTGGCGGGCGCCACTTACGGCCTGAAGGCCATTCCCGGCGGCTGGCTGCAAAAGCTGGACCCTGCTGTCAAAATCGAACTGCACAAGCAGGTCGACGGCCTGCTGGCCATCGCCCGCAAAGGAGCTGCCGCGCCATGACCCGTGTTTTGTTTTATGAAAAGCCTGGGTGCCGCAACAATACCCGGCAAAAGGAACTGCTGCTGGCGTCCGGCCACGACGTCGTCGCCAAAAGCCTGTTGACGGAGCCCTGGACCGCCGAAAGCTTGCGGCCCTTCTTCGGCGACAAACCCGTGGCCGAATGGTTCAACCGCGCCTCGCCGAAGGTGAAGGAAGGCATCGTGGTGCCCGAAACGTTCGACGAAGCTTCGGCCATCCAGGCTATGCTGGCCGAACCGTTGCTGATCCGCCGCCCCCTGATGGAAGCCGATGGACGCAAAGCCGTCGGCTTCGACGCCGGCGCGGTGGACGCCTGGATCGGCCTGTCCGCCGACGGCAAACCCGTGCGCGAGACCTGCCCCCGCATCGACGGCGGCGCCTGCGACGACGGACATTCCCACTGATGCCCTAAAGTATTAGCACCCCCTACTGAAAGCCCCTAGTTGCAGTGCAACAATCCTGTTGCTACTGTGTTGGCAGGAGGCGGAACTCGCAGGGACGATGGCCGGGGACCGAACAAAACCCCGTTCCGTTACAGTACGGCGAAAACAGCCGTGCCCATGCAGATTCCCGTTGAAAGAAAGTGGTTTTTACCGCTTAAGCTGCCTGCACGCGACCGAATGTTGCGACGCAAAAACACAACTGGGGGATGACATGGTCATCATCGAGAACAAGACCTTCGACGAGATTTCCATCGGCCAATCGGCCAAGTTGGAACGAACCTTGACCAAAGACGATATCACCCTGTTCGGCGTGATGTCCGGTGATGCCAACCCCAATCACTTCCAGTCCGCCGAAGACGGCGCCCGCCAGCACCGCGTGGTCGGTCACGGCATGTGGGGCGCCTCGCTGATCTCGGCCCTGCTGGGCAACGAGCTTCCCGGCGCCGGCACCGTCTACAAGTCGCAAAGCCTGGATTTCAAGACCACCGTCGCCCTGGACGACACCCTGACCGTGACCATCACCGTCAAAAGCAAGAAGGACGCCGACAAGACGGTATTCTTCGATTGCCTGGCGATCAATCAGAAGGGTGAAACCGTCTTCACCGGCGAGGCTTCGGTCTTCGCGCCGCTGACCAAGCAGAGCAATGAGCGCCTGGACATGCCGGAAGTGAAGGTCAGCCGCGGCCATCACGTTTTTGAAAAGCTGATCGAGCGTTGTTCCGAACTGAAGCCGGTTTCGGTGTCCGTCTGCTACCCTTGCGACGAAGTGTCGCTGCGCGGTCCCGTCGAAGCCGCCGAGGCCGGTCTGATCGATCCCATCCTGGTCGGCCCCAAGGCCAAGATCGAAGGTGTCGCCAAACAATACGGCATCGATATCGCCAAGTACCGCATCCTCGACGTCTCCGACAGCCTGGACGCCGCCGAGCGCGCCGTGGCCCTGTGCCGTACCGGCGAGGCGGAAGTCCTGATGAAGGGCAGCCTGCACACCGACGAGATGATGCATGAAGTGGCCCGCAAGGATACCGGCCTGCGCACCGGACGCCGGATCAGCCACGTCTTCATCATGGACGTGCCGACCTATCCCCGCACCCTGCTAATCACCGACGCCGCCGTGAACATCTATCCCACCCTGGAAGACAAGGTGGACATTCTGCAGAACGCCATCGACCTGGCTCTGGTCCTTGAGATCAAGGAACCGAAATGCGCCATTCTGTCGGCGGTCGAGACCGTCTATCCCAAGATCACTTCGACCATCGAGGCGGCGGCCTTGTGCAAGATGGCCGACCGCGGCCAGATCAAGGGCGGCGTGCTTGACGGCCCGCTGGCCTTCGACAACGCCATCAGCGAGGAAGCCGCCAAGATCAAGAAGATCAATTCGCCGGTGGCCGGCAAGGCCGATATCCTGCTGGTGCCCGACTTGGAAGCCGGCAACATGCTGGCCAAGCAGCTGGCCTATCTGGCCGACGCCGACGCCGCCGGCATCGTGCTGGGCGCCCGCGTGCCGATCGTGCTGACCAGCCGCGCCGACAGTGCCAAGGCCCGCCTGGCCTCCTGCGCCGTGGCCGTGCTGTTCGCCCGCAGCCGCCAGTCCACCCTCGGCGTTGCCGCCCAGTAGGAGAACAGCCTCATGAGCGACGGCATCATCGTCATCAACGCCGGATCTTCCAGCATCAAGTTCTCGCTCTATATCGGCCGCGAGGGCGGCTCTCTGGACCTGTCCAGCAAGGGCCAGATCGAAGGCATCGGCGTCGCCCCGACCTTCACCGCCAAATGCCCCGACGGCACCGTGCTGGCCGACGCCAAATGGGATCCCAGCGTGTCCCACGACGATCTGTTCAGCCATCTGCTGGAATGGATCGAACATCATCTGGATGACGCCGAACTGAAGGCCGCCGGACACCGCGTGGTGCATGGCGGGCGGCATTTCGCCTCACCGATCCTGGTCAACGAACAGTCCTTGAACGAGCTGGACAAGCTGGTGCCCCTGGCGCCCCTGCACCAGTCGCACAACCTGGACCCCATCCGCACCCTGGGTCGGCTTTATCCCGGCCTGCCGCAGGTGGCCTGCTTCGACACCTCGTTCCATTCCAACAATGACGCCCTGGCCAGCATGTTCGCCCTGCCCCGCTGGCTGTCGGACGAAGGCGTGCGCCGCTACGGCTTCCACGGTTTGTCGTACGAATACATTTCCCACCGCCTGCGCACCGTCGACCCCGCCCTGGCCGCAGGCAAGGTGATCGTCTGCCATCTAGGCAGCGGCGCCTCCATGTGCGCTATCGACAACGGCCGCTCGGTCGCTTCCACCCTGGGCTTCACCGCCGTCGACGGTCTGCCCATGGGCACCCGTACCGGCGCCCTCGACCCCGGCGTGGTGCTTTATCTTCTGCAGGAAAAGAAGATGGACGCCAAACAGATCGAAACCCTGCTTTACAAGCAGTCCGGACTGTTGGGCATTTCAGGCGTCAGCAACGACATGCGCGTGCTGATGAAGAGCGACGACATCCACGCCACAGAGGCGGTGGATTACTTCATCTATCGCATCTGCCGGGAAATGGGTTCGCTGACCGCCGCCATGGGCGGTCTGGACGGGGTGGTCTTCACCGCCGGCATCGGCGAGCATTCACCGGAATTGCGCGCCCGCGTTCTCGGCGGTTGCCGCTGGCTGGGGCTGGAGATCGATCCGGCCGAGAACAGCGACGGCGAAGGCCGGATTTCCGTCCCCGCCTCCAAGCCCGTCTATGTCATTCCAACCGACGAAGAACTGATGATCGCCATGCATACCCGCCGCCTGATGGATCAGAAAGCGGCGGCGGAATAAGCCGCGAACGCGAAGGCCGGCCAGCCCCGCGACGGACTGGCCGGCCTTTTGTTTTCAGTGCCCCGTCACCAGCACCATGCGGAAGCGGGCCTCGTTCCGCATCATCTTGTCGTAGCCTTCCGCCGCCTGTTCCAGCGGCACCGTCTCGATCATCGGGCGGACGCCGGTCAAAGCGCTGAAAGCCATGGTGTCTTCGGAATCCGTGGCCGTGCCGGAGGCGTGTCCGGAAACCGACAATTCGCCGCCGACCAGGGCCATGGTATCCAACTGGATCGGCTCGTGGGACACGCCCACCACCACCAGTTTGCCATGCTTGGCCATGCCGCCGACCACCGCCGAGATGGCCGAACCGCTGGTCACGGTGGACAGCAGCACCTTGGCTCCGCCCAGCGCTTGCAATGCCGCCGCCGGATCTTCAGCCTTGCTGTCGATATAGTGATGCGCCCCCAGCTTGCGGGCCAGCGCCTCCTTGTCGGTGCCGCGGGCGATGGCGACCGTGCGGAAGCCCATGCGGGCGGCGTACTGCACCCCCAGATGGCCCAGACCGCCGATGCCCAGAATGGCCACGGTATCGCCGGCCTTGGCGCCGCTTTGGCGCAGGGCGTTGAAGGTAGTGATGCCGGCGCACAGCAAAGGCGCCGCCTCGACCGCCGACAGATCGTCGGGAATCGCCGCCAAAGCCGATACCGGAGCCAACATGACGTCGGCATAGCCGCCATCATAGCTGATCCCCGACACCAGCGGCGTCATGCAATGCAGAAAATCACCACGGCGACAACTGGGGCAATGGCCGCAATGGCCGCCGAACCAGCCGACACCGACCCGCTGTCCGACTTCCCAGCCCTGGACGTCATCGCCCAAGGCCTCGATCACTCCGGCCACTTCATGGCCCGGCACGCGGGGATAGCTGATCCAGGGGAACAGCCCCTGGGCGGTAATGCTGTCGCTGTGGCAAACGCCGCAGGCCTGCACCCGCACCCGCACCTGACCGCGCCCCGGTTCGGGAATGGGCCGTTCCACCAGATGCAGGCCGCCGCCCGCCTTGGGCACTTCGATGGCGCGATAAGTCGTCATGAGATCCTCCGAGGGGAAAAACATACTGGTAACGACGATATGCCCTTGCCCTCTGTGCGTCTGTACGTACATTTTCCATGTACTGATGAGAAAAACTCAGCAATGAAGCGCACCGACCTATCCGATCTTTCGGCTTTCGCCGCCGTCGCCCGCCACCGCAGCTTCCGCAAGGCGGCGCTGGAACTGGGCGTCTCGCCGTCGGCTCTCAGCCATGCCTTGCGCGGGCTGGAGGAACGCCTTGGCCTGCGCCTTGTGAACCGCACCACCCGCAGCGTCGCCCTGAGCGACGCCGGGGCCCGGCTTTATTCCCGTCTGAGCGGCGCCTTGTCGGATATCGCCGACATGCTGTCGGATGTTCAAGGCTTGCGGACCACCCCCAGCGGCACCCTGCGCCTGAATGTACCCACTCCGGCCAGCCGCCTGTTGCTGTCTCCCATGATCGTCCCGTTCCTAAGCCGCTATCCCCAGGCGCAATTGGACGTTTTCACCGAAAACGCCCTGGTGGACATCATTGCCGCCGGCTACGACGCTGGCATCCGTTTTGGCGGGGCCGTGCCGCAGGACATGGTTTCGGTGCGCATCGGCAAGCCCCAGGGCTTCGTCATCGTCGCCTCGCCGGATTATCTGGCCCGCCGCGACGCTCCCCGCCAACCCCGCGACCTGAAGGATCATCCCTGCGCCAGCACCCGCTTCGCCAACGGCGTCGTGTACCGTTGGGAACTGGAAAAGAACGGCGAGGAACAGATCGTCGATGTCCAGGGTCCTTTGATCGCCAGCGACATGGAACTGTCGACCCAAGCGGCGCTGGACGGGCTGTGCCTGCTCTGGTCCTTCGAGGGACTGGTGGCCCGGCATATCGAGGCCGGGCGGCTGATCAGGGTCATGGAGGACTGGATGCCGCCCCCCGAGCCTTTCCACCTCTATTATCCCAGCGGACGGCAGATGTCGGCGGTTCTTCGCGCCTTCATCGACTTCTCGCATGAATTCTGGCGCTAAATCTGCTACACCCGCCCCCATGAGCGAGAAAAAAGAAGATCCCGTCCGTCTGTTCGTGCTGTCGGCGCTGGCAGACGGCTCCGTCAAGGCGACCCACGAGTTGGCCCGCGCCTTCCACGCCACCCGCGCCAAGCCCAGCGATTCGCCGAACGCCTGGCGCAAGTACCTGAACGCGGTCAAGCAGCAGTCCGTATCCATGGCCCGCGTCGGTCTGGTCATCTTCGTGCGCAAAGGCACGCCGGTCCATCCCGACGACGTCAAGGGCGTGGTCAAGCTGCGCCTGCCCTTCCCCGGCGAACCGATTCCCGAGCCCAAGCCCCGGGACGAAGACGCCTGGGACGAAAAGGACGACGGGGAGTAATCCCCGCCTGTCACGAAAGCCGAAGCCTCATGAAGCGCATTCTGATGATTTTCGCTGTCGCCGGTTTGTCCTGGCTGGCAGCCAACGCGGCAATGGCGCAGCAATCTCCGGACATGCCCCCCGCCGCCCCGCAAGCCGGCACCGGCACGGAACACATGGACCACGGCAAGGTGAACGGCGCGACGCCGCGCAAGCCGCACCCCACTCCGGCGCCCCGTCCTTATCAACCGCCGCCGCCCCGCCACCACAAGCACGCGAAGGCTCCGCCGCCCCCGGCGATGCCCGGAGAACCGGCTCCGCGATAAGGCGGAGCCCCGTTCCTCCGGTTATTCCCGCGTCAGCGCCGACACCGCGTCGGCCAACGGCAGATCAATGCGGGTAATGCCTTCCTGTTCCAGGAACTTCTCTTCGTTCCGGGTCAATTCCCCTGGCAGCACGGCCCACAACGGACCGGCGGACCGCTTGACGATCTGACGGGCGAAGACCCGCTGCATCTGGTCATAGAAACGGCAGCCCAGGAACACGAAACCCAAGCCGCCACGCAAGGCGATGACCTCGGACGGGATCGGAGTCTGGATGTCGATTTCCGTCAGCACTTCGACATAGTCGGAATCCGACACCAGGAAATTGGCCGCCGGCTTGGCGCCGCCATGAGGTTTGTAAAGAATGGTCGGCGCCGCCGTGCCTTCCGTCACTTCCGCGCCGGCTTTGTCGTAGCGCTTCACCCACGGCACCTCGTGCGAGACGCCCGAGCGGCGCACGCCCTGGATTTGCACGAAATCTCTCCCTGCCGCCCCCAGGGCGGCAGCCTGAGAACCTTCGTACCATTCATCGACGATCAGCGGCAGGTTCAGCCCGGCCAGCCAGGAATGCAAACGGTTGGGCGCCGGCTGTTCTGTAAACAGTTCCTGCATCAGACGCACCAGGGTGACGCGGTGTTTGTTGCTTTCGATCCATTGCGCCGCCGACCAAAGATTGCCGCGGATGCGTCCGGGCACCGTGACCTTGGCGTTCAGGCGTTCGACCAGATCCCGGCTGGAACTGGGCAGCGGCGACGGTCCGTCCAGATTCAGGACGTCAGGCCCCAGATAGGGGGCGATCTTGCCGGACTTCAGTCCGGCGGCGATCTCGGCAAGAACGGCGGCGTTCATCGGCCTAGTCCTCGGACCGCTTACGGGCTTCGACGGTGATGGGCAGACGGGTATCGGCGGGCATCTCGGGTAGTTCCAACACCCAGCCGTTGCCCAGCTTGATCCAACCGCCCCACAGGCTTTCCTTTTCCTGTTCGACCACCGGCTCTTCCAAATCCTTCTTGGCCACATAGGCCGACAGCTTGCCGCCGGCGGAACGCATCATCACCTTCATACTCGAACACTCCCCTATAAAGTGCTTCAGTCTTCGTCGATATATTCCAATTCCTTGGCGCGCATGCCGACGATGCGGCCGCGCTCGAAGAAGTCGACGCCGTAGATGTAGAACTGCTGCAGGTAGGTGCCGATGCTGTTGATATAGCCGACATCGCCCTCGGCGATCAGCACCTCTCCCACCGGAGACATGGGATAGGTGCCGTCATTGCGCACCAGCTTCAAAGACCGCACCTTGTCGCCGATATCGAATTCCGGCGGGCCGTTCAGTTCTACGATCTCTTCCTTACGCATCCTGGATGTCTCCGCTGTGGTCGAGAACTTGGGCGATATGCAGGTCCAGCCGGCGGCAGGCCTCGGCCCGGACATCGGGTTCGGGGTCTTCGGCCAATTGCGGCAGATAATCGGTCCCGATACGGTTGGCGACGGCATAGCGCACCCGCCAGTCGGCATCGTGCAGCAGCACCTGAAGCTGCGACGGCTCCAGCCTTCCGGCCACCACCAGCCGCACCTCGGGCGTATCGTCCCAAGCCATGGCGATCAGCCATTCCTGGGAAATGCGCTTCGCCACCTCGATGCGCACGTCGACCGAAACGTCGCGCATCAGGACGGGCAGAGAGTCCTCGGGCATGCGCCGGGCCAGAACCACGCGCACGTAATAGTCGGAATCCGTGATCAGCGGCATCAGTTCGCTGCCTTCGAGCCGCGTCGCGGCAGCCACCCGGACCCTGGGATCGGGGTCGGCGCGCAACTGGATCAGGAAGCGATGGGGAAGCCGCTCGGCGGCGGCGGCGCGAACCTCGGCATCGGGGTCGCCGGCCAGCCTGGGAAGATGGAAGATGTTGGCCCAACGCGCCGCCACGGCCCGCTGCATGAAATAAGGGTGGCGGATGGCCTCGTTGGCCAGATCGGGATGCGCCCGCAGAAAACGATCAATGCGGCTTGCCCGGCGGTCCTGAATACAGACCTTGCCCCGTTCACAGCCGTTTTCGGCCAGCAAAGCCCGATGGGGGCAACCTTGGCAATCGACTGGATTACCCTGCCAATCCAGGGCGTCCTCGACATCCGTCATGACCAGGCCCTCCCCTTTATTTTCAACGGTTCTTCGCCGCCTTAAGGGCCGGATGCCCGACCGGACTGGAACCGGTCGGGCACAAGCCGGGTCAGGCGGGGACGCAGGTCTCGTCGACCGGACAGACGGCGGCGCACTGAGCGGTATCGAAGTGGCCCTTGCATTCGGTGCACTTGTCCGGATTGATCACGAAAACGCCGCCCTTCTCCGAAATAGCCTTGTTGGGGCATTCAAATTCGCAGGCGCCGCAGCCGGTGCACTGGGAAGCAACGATCTTATAAGCCATGTGATGAAACTCCTCTCAAAGTCCTGGCGCTCTTTTCGGACGCCGATGGTTAATCCTTATACATCATAAGCCTATGCCGACGCCATGAGGCCGTCAGCCTCGGACGCGCCATTGACCTTGCTCCACCAGGCCAAAGCCGAGGCTTCGATGTATTCGTGGGCGTAGTCGTCGACCACCAGAATGCCTTCGTCCGCCAGTTTCTGCCTGGGACAATCGCCGATACGGGCCACCAGCACCGCCGAAACGTCCTTCAACGCGGCGATGATCGGATCCAGCGCCTCTTCCTCGCCGTAGCCACCCTGGCAGTAGTTGTCGGCCTTGCGGACACCCTTGAACTGAACCTGGCGTCCGTCCACTTCGAACAGCTGGAATTCCTTGGCATGGCCGAAATGCTGGTTGATGCGTCCGCCGCCCTTGGTGGCGACGGCCACCAGCAGCGGCTTGGCCTCGGCATGGGCGGCGGTCTGCTTGGCCGCGTCCTCGGCGGCATGACGGTCGGTACGGTCCTGCTCGACCACCTGCATGTACATTTCCCGCGGCTTGGGATCGAAAACGGGTTCGGCCTCGATCTTGTCCAGGGTGAACTCGGACCCCAGATCCTCGCCCAGCAGGCCGACCGCGTCGGCGCGGCACTGGCGGCAATGGCGCATCAGCTTGGCCCCACCCTCCAGTTTGTCCTGGACAGCCTTCAATTCCATGGGCGTCGGACCGCGCTGGCCGGACAGACCGAAATAGGTGCCGTGGGCCGGGTCAGAAATCAGCGGCATGACATTGTGCAGGAAGGCACCCTTGGATTTCACCACCCGGTTGATCTCTTCCATGTGGTGGTCGTTGACGCCGGGGATCAGCACCGAATTGACCTTCACCAGAATGCCGGCGGCCACCAGCATCTCCAGGCCCTTCATCTGGCGCTCCAACAGGATGCGGGCCCCTTCGATGCCGGTCCAACGCTTATGTTCGTAGAAGATCCAGGGATAGATATGCTGACCGACTTCCGGGTCCACCGCGCTGATGGTGATGGTCACATGGTCGACATTGTAATCCTTGATGGTGTCCACATGATCCGGCAGGGCCAGACCATTGGTGGACAGACAGAGCTTCAGGTGCGGCAAAGCCTTGGACACCAGCTCGAAAGTCTTGAAGGTCTTGTGCGGATTGGCCAGCGCATCGCCGGGACCGGCAATCCCCAGCACCGACAATTGCGGCACCTTGGCGGCGACGGCGGTGATCTTGCGCACCGCCTCTTCCGGCGTCAGCTTTTCGCTGACCACGCCGGGACGGCTTTCGTTGGAACAGTCGTATTTGCGATTGCAGTAGTTGCACTGGATGTTGCAGGCGGGCGCCACCGCCACATGCATGCGGGCGAAATAGTGATGGGCTTCTTCACTATAGCAGGGATGGTCCTTGACCTTTTCCCACACCTCGGCGGGCATGTCCGCCGGAGCGGTGGACGAACCGCAGGAACCGTGCCCCGTGCTGGAGCAACCACCGGCCGGCTTCGCGGCGCGGGCGACGCTGTCGAGCGAAATGACTTGCTGGTTCACGCCAAGCCTCCATCCATCAATAGGATCCGTTGGAAGCGGCTATGCAGGCATCATGCCAGATGCAAAAATGGCAGAAAACAAAGTCATTCCACGATTATGTCAGTGTCGCGACAGCGACAAGGCTGTCAGGCATGCGACACAAAGCAAAGGGCCGAAGCCGCCGCGTCAGACTTGCGACAAAGCTCCGGCCCTTTACCGAAGCGTACATTCAGATGCGCTTGACTTCGATATTGTACTTTTTCAACGCGTACCCGACCTGACGGGGGGTCAGGTTCAGCAGGCGGGCGGCCTTGGCCTGAACCCAGCCGGCCTTCTCCATGGCCTTGAGCAGGCGCTCCCGTTGCTGACCGGCCGACAGGTCGTCGGACAGCTCATAGGATTCCTCGCCATGGACGTCGATGGCTTCCACCCCCGCCAGCGCCGGGCGTTTGGCTTCCTGACAGTGGGGATCGACGCAGTTGGCGGCGCAAGGCGCGGGCGCCACGAAACCGCCCGGAGCCTGTCCGGCCATCGCCAGCTCGGGCTTGCTGTGTTTCCACAGCGACGACGACAGACAAAGCCCGCGCTGACAGGCGAAGTCGGCCTCGCGCACCACGTCGCCCCGCACCAGGGTGGCGACGCGATAGACACAGTTCTCCAGTTCGCGCACATTTCCAGGGAAATAACAGGCCATCAGCACCTCCATCGCCTCGGGAGCGATGCGGACGTGGCGGTTGTTCTCCGTGTTGAAGCGCTGCACGAAATGGCCCACCAGCAACGGAATGTCTTCTTTGCGTTCCCGCAGGGGCGGCAGGAAGATCGGCACCACGTTGATGCGGTAATAGAGGTCGGCGCGAAAATCGCCCTTGGCGACCATTTCTTCCAGATTGCGGTTGGTGGCGCAAACCAGACGGACATCGACCTTGATGGTGCGGTTGCCGCCCACCCGCTCGAATTCCCCCTCTTGCAGCACGCGCAGCAGCTTGGCCTGGAACGGGCCGGAAATCTCGCCGATCTCGTCCAGGAACAACGTGCCGCCGTGAGCCAGTTCGAACCGCCCCTTGCGTTCGGCGTTGGCGCCGGTAAAGGCCCCTTTTTCATGGCCGAACAGTTCGGACTCCAACAAGGTTTCCGGCAGGGCGGCACAGTTCACTTTAATGAAGGCGCCGTCCTTGCGGGGACTGAGGAAATGCACGGCGCGCGCGATCAGTTCCTTGCCGGTGCCGGATTCGCCGCGCAGCAGCACCGTCGAGCGGCTGGGGGCGATCTGGTGGATTTCGGCATAAACGTCCTGCATGCGGCGGCTGACGCCGATGACGTTGTCGATATTGAAACGCCCCGGCTCGGCTTCGGCCTGTACGGCCTTTTGCAGGCGATGCTGCTCCAGCAGCAGGCGCTCCCGCTCGTTGGCCACCGATTGATGCAGACGCACGGTCTGCCCCACCAGATTGGCCACCATGGTCAGAAAACGGACGTCCGCCTCAAAGTTGACGTCGAAATGCTCGGAATCACGCACGCGGTCGATGGACAGCACGCCGATGGTTTTTTCCGCCGCCTTGATCGGCACGCCGATGAAGGCGACGATTTCGTCATCGAGGGTGGCCAGCCCGTCTTCCGCCTCGGCCACCAGGGGCTCTTCCGCCAGATCGGGGATAACGATGGGCATGCCGGTGGCAACCACGCGGCCGACCAGCGACACCAGGGCCGAAGCCGGCTGGTTGCCGCCTTCACGCTTCAAGGCGTCCGGGGTCATGCCGGCGGCGGCGACCACTTCCAGCTGCGTCTTGTCGCTGACCAGGGTAACCATGCCCCGGCGCATCTCCAGATAGGAGGACAGGAGGTTGACCACCTCGCGCAGGGTCTTTTCCAAATTCAGCGATGACGACAGAATCTTGCTGATCTCATAGATGCTGATCAGCGACAGCGCGGAACTATTCCTATTGTCAGGCATTAAATCAACCCTCCGTCCGCGCCCCTGCCCACGACAACCGGCCCCAGGTAACAACCGCAGACACATCCTGCGGATAGGCCCGCATTGTACCCAGCAAAATTCACGCCACCCCCTTCAACCCGATATTGGGGTGCTTTTAACAGCAGTTTCAAGCCCATGGAGACGCAAACAAAAAAATTATCCGCCTTGACACGCCAAATTTTTAACCAAAGTCATAATCATGATTAAAAATTAATCATTTGCCACCGCAACCACCGGGAGCATTTCCTTAAAAGCACCTAATCCCCGCACACAAGCGCAATCACGTCAAAGTCACGGAAAATAATAGATCAGGCGAAATTTTCGTGCGCGGCCCCTTGCGGGACCACCCGCCCCCGGCCTGCCGAAGCAATACGCAATTGCCGTTGAAACAGGCAGTTTACAAGGCTTTACAGGCATCCTGTCCGAGCGATCAAGCTGCTTGACAGCCCTTGCCGTTCAGCTAGGGTCATGGACCAGGATCGTGGATGAAGGGGCGGCTTCGGTCTGTAACGACCGGGCTTGGGATCGCCTTTTTCAGCCATGAGTAATTCAGACTGAGAAACGCGGCTTCATGGATTACTTTCTACAGCAGCTCATCAACGGACTAACGCTCGGCGCCATTTATGGCTTGATCGCCATCGGCTACACGATGGTCTACGGCATCATCGGCATGATCAATTTCGCCCACGGCGAGATTTATATGATCGGCGCCTTCGTCTCTATGATCGGATTCCTTTTGCTCGGCGTGCTGGGCATCACCTATGTCCCGCTGGCCCTGGCGCTTGTTCTGATGGTGGCGATGGTGTTCACCGCCGCCTACGGCTGGGCCATCGAACGCATCGCCTACCGCCCCTTGCGCGGTTCGTTCAAGCTGGCCCCCCTGATTTCGGCCATCGGCGTCTCGATCGTGCTGCAGAACTACGTCCAGATCGCCCAAGGCGCCCGCGTCAAGCCGATGCAGCCCATCATCCGCGGCGGGTTCGACCTGTCGCTGGGAAACGGCGGCCAGCATGCCAGCCTGTCCTATCTGCAGATCATCATCGTTCTGCTGACCGTGGCCCTGATGGCCGGCTTCACCTGGATCATCACCCGCACGCCGCTGGGGCGCGCCCAGCGCGCCACCGAGCAGGACATGACCATGGCCTCGCTGCTGGGGGTTAACGTCGACCGCATCATTTCGGCAACCTTCGTCATCGGCGCCTCCCTGGCCGCCGTGGCCGGCCTGATGGTCACTCTCTATTACGGCGTGATCGACTTCTATATCGGTTTCATCGCCGGCATGAAGGCCTTTACCGCCGCCGTGCTGGGCGGTATCGGCTCGTTGCCGGGCGCCATGCTGGGCGGCCTGCTGATCGGCCTGATCGAAGCCTTCTGGTCCGGCTATTTCAGCATTGAATACAAGGATGTCGCAGCCTTCTCCATTCTGGTGCTGGTGCTGATCTTCCGTCCCACCGGCCTGCTGGGCCGCCCCGAGATCGAGAAGGTCTAAGAGCCATGACGACGACCAGCGCCGCCGCCGGCCATCACCATCATCCCAGTCTGAGCCACATGGTTAAGGACAGCATCGCCGCCGGACTGCTGGCGGCTTTGCTGGCCCTGCCCCTGCTGGGTTTCCACCTGCTCGATTCCGCCCAGGGGCTGCATCTGGATTACCGCTTCTCGCTGGTCCTGTGGTCGGGCGTCATCGTCTTCGCCGGCCGGCTGGGGCTGTCCCTGGCGGGAGCCGCCCTGGGCCGACGCATGCGAGCCTCGGGCAAGGCCGCGGTCGAAGCCGCCGATGCCAGCGCCGCCCCCGGCAAGGGCGGCAAAATCCGCAAGATCGCCGGCTGGATCATGGTCGCCACCGCCCTGGTGCTGCCGCTGCTGCCCTTCTCGGACCGAAACCTGATCGACAAGGCCACCCTGTTGCTGATCTACGTCATGCTGGGCTGGGGACTGAACATCGTGGTCGGTCTGGCCGGCCTGCTGGATCTGGGCTACGTCGCCTTCTACGCCGTCGGCGCATATTCCTACGCCCTGCTGTCCCAGCATTTCGGCCTCAACTTCTGGATCTGTCTGCCGCTGGCGGGATTGCTGTCGGCCAGTTTCGGCATGGCGCTCGGTTTCCCGGTCCTGCGTCTGCGCGGCGATTATCTGGCCATCGTCACCCTGGGCTTCGGCGAGATCATCCGCGTCGTGCTGCTGAACTGGCAGGATTTCACCGGCGGCCCCAACGGCATCGCCGGCATCAAGCGCCCCAGCTTCTTCGGCCTGCCGTTCACGGCGGTGTCGACCGACGGCAGCCCCACCTTCGCCCAGTTCTTCGGCCTGGATTTCTCGGCCGACCACCGCATCGTCTTCCTCTATTACCTGATCCTGGTGCTGGCCCTGGCCACCAACCTGTTCACCCTGCGCATCCGCAAGCTGCCCATCGGGCGGGCCTGGGAAGCCCTGCGCGAGGATGAGACGGCCTGCCGGTCGCTGGGCATCAATCCCACCAAGACCAAGCTGTCGGCCTTCGCCATCGGCGCCATGTTCGCCGGTTTCGCCGGATCGTTCTTCGCCACCCGCCAGGGTTTCATCAGCCCGGAAAGCTTCACCTTCATCGAATCGGCCATCATCCTGGCCATCGTGGTGCTGGGCGGCATGGGCAGCCAGATCGGCATCGTGCTGGCCGCGGTTCTGCTGGTCGGCCTGCCCGAATGGTTCCGCGACCTGCAGCTTTACCGCATGCTGGCCTTCGGCGGCGCGATGGTTCTGATCATGCTGTGGCGTCCCCGCGGCCTGCTGTCCAGCCGCGAGCCGACCATCCGTCTTGGCGACTTGCAGGAGGCCGGAGAATGAGCCGCGCCCCGCTGCTGAAGGTCGAACACCTGACCATGCGTTTCGGCGGTCTGACCGCCGTCAACGATCTGTCCTTCACTGCCTATCGGAACGAGATCACCGCCATCATCGGCCCCAACGGCGCCGGCAAGACCACGGTGTTCAACTGTCTGACCGGCTTCTACAAACCCACCGTCGGCCGCCTGACCCTGACGCCCGAAAGCGGCAAGACCTTTTTGCTGGAACGGACGGAGGGCTTCCGCATCGCCAAGGACGCCAAGGTCGCCCGCACTTTCCAGAACATCCGCCTGTTCGCCGGCATGAGCGTTCTGGAAAATCTGGTGGTGGCCCAGCACAACGCCCTGATGAGCGCTTCGGCCTATTCCCTGGCCGGACTGTTCGGCCTGCCCCGCTATCGCAAAGCCGAGAGAAAGGCGGTCGAAACCGCCCGCTATTGGCTGAACAAAGTGGGGCTGACCGGCCATGCCGACTGGTCGGCGGGCAATCTCCCTTACGGCTCGCAGCGCCGTCTGGAAATCGCCCGCGCCATGTGCACCGATCCCGTTCTGCTGTGCCTGGACGAACCCGCCGCCGGCCTGAACCCCAAAGAGTCCCTGGAATTGAACACCCTGCTGCTGGACATCCGCAAGGAACAAGGCATCGGCATCCTGTTGATCGAACACGACATGAGCGTGGTCATGCAGATTTCCGACCATGTGGTGGTGCTGGATCACGGCGCCCCCTTGAGCGACGGCTCGCCCGAGGAGGTGCGCAACGACCCGGCGGTAATCCGCGCCTATCTGGGCGCCGGAGACGACGAGGATCTGCCCCCCTCCGTCACCGCGTCCGAGGGAGGCCGCTAAGATGCTGACCATCCGCAATCTGCATTCAGGCTATGGCCGCATTCAGGCCTTGCACGGCATCGACATCGACGTCGAAGCCGGCGAGATCGTCACCCTGATCGGCGCCAACGGCGCCGGAAAAACCACCCTTTTGATGACGCTATGCGGCAAGCCCCGCGCCACCGAAGGCAGCATCGTCTTCGAAGGTGAGGAGCTGACCCGCCTGCCCACATATCAGATCGTCCGCAGGGGCATCGCCCATTCGCCGGAAGGCCGGCGCATCTTCCCGCGCATGACCGTGCTGGAGAATCTTCAGATGGGCGGCGTGATCGTCGATCCGAAATTCTTCGACGACGACCTCGAGCGGGTTCTGACCCTGTTTCCCCGCCTGAAGGAACGCATCGACCAGCGTGGCGGCACGCTTTCCGGCGGCGAACAGCAGATGCTGGCCATCGGCCGCGCCTTGATGAGCCGGCCGCGCCTTCTCTTGCTGGACGAACCGTCCCTGGGTCTGGCACCCTTGGTCGTGAAGCAGATCTTCGAGATCATCAAGGAGATCAACAGCCAGCAGAAGGTCACGGTCTTCCTGGTGGAGCAAAACGCCTTCCACGCCTTGAAACTGGCTCATCGCGCCTATGTGATGGTCAATGGCCGCATCGCCATGAGCGGCAGCGGCGCCGAGCTTCTGGCCAATCCGGCCATCCGTTCGGCCTATTTGGAAGGCGGCCACGCCGCCGAGGCCACCCTGGAAAGCAACGACGTCCCCGACAGCGAACTGGAGGACGAGGAATGAGCGGTTTCGAGACCTTGACGGGCTCCAGCCCCGGCATTTTCATCGGCGTCACCCTGATTTTCATGGGCGGCTGCGCCTTCATGACCGGCCAGGCTCTGGCCTCCACCTGGCGGGCCGCCTGGCACGCCGCCCCCTATGCCCTGATGCTGGGGCTGGCCGACCGCTTCCTGGGATACGCCCTGTTCCAGGGCACCTTGTTGTCGCTGCCGGGCTATGTGGTGGATACGGCCGTGCTGATGATCATCTCGCTGGCCGCCTATCGCGTCACGCGGGCCCGTCAGATGGTCACCCAGTACCCCTGGCTCTATCAACGCACCGGCATCTTCAGTTGGCGCGAGATCGAAGGCTCCGCCCCGTGACCCGGGGCCGGCCCCTTCCGCAAGACCTTCACCCCGCCGCTTCGGCGGCGGGGACCAGCCTTTCCGTCCGCCGCTTTGGGCGCCGGATCACCAGGCGAGACCCCGCCGGGGCCGCCCATACTCACTCACCGCAGGGAGTTCTCTATCCATGAACAGCTTCAAGACCGTGCTACTGGCGGCTGTCGCCGTCTCCGCCCTGACCGCCACCGCCGCCCGCGCGGACATCGTGGTCGGCGTCGCCGGACCGATGACCGGCAGCAACGCCGCCTTCGGCGAGCAGTACAAGCGTGGTGCCGAGAAGGCCGTTGCCGACATCAACGCCAAGGGTGGCGTGCTGGGCCAGAAGCTGGTCCTGGCGGTGGGTGACGACGCCTGCGACCCCAAGCAGGCCGTCAATGTGGCCAACGACATGGTGGCCAAAAAGGCCGCCGTGGTGATCGGCCACTTCTGCTCCAGCTCGTCGATCCCGGCTTCGGGCGTCTATGTCGAGAGCAACACCATTCAGATCTCGCCCGGCTCGACCAACCCGACCTATACCGAACGCGGCATGCCCAACACCTTCCGCGTCTGCGGCCGTGACGATGCCCAGGGCCCGACCGCCGCCAAATACGTGGCCGAACACTTCAAGGGCAAGACCGTCGCCATCGTTCACGACAAGTCGGCCTACGGCAAGGGCTTGGCCGACGAATTCCAGAAGGCCCTGAACGGCCTGGGCGTCAAGGAAGTCACCTACGACGCCATCACCGTCGGCGACAAGGATTTCAGCCCGCTGATCGCCAAGCTGAAGAACCTCAAGGTCGACGTGATCTATTTCGGCGGCTATGAGACCGAAGGCGGCCTGATCGTCCGTCAGGCCGTCGATCAGGGCCTGAAGGCCACCCTGGTGTCGGGCGACGCCCTGGTGACCGAGCAGTTCTGGGCCATCACCGGCCCGGCCGGCGCTGGCACCCTGATGACCTTCGGTCCCGATCCCCGCAAGAACCCCGCCAACGCCGATCTGGTGAAGAGCTTCCGCGCCGAAAACTACGAGCCCGAGGCCTACACCCTGTACACCTACGGCGCCATTCAGGCGTGGGCCCAAGCCGCCGCTAAGGCCGGCAGCGTCGATTCCGTCAAGGTGGAAGCCAGCCTGAAGGCCAACAAGTTCGACACCGTTCTCGGCAATGTCGGCTTCGACGCCAAGGGCGACATCACCGCCCCCGGTTATGTCTTCTACGAATGGAAGGACGGCAAGTACGATTACGTCAAGTAATCGCGTCACCGTTCACGGAAAGGCCCGGCGGAAAACCGCCGGGCTTTTTTTGTCCGCGTCGCCGGAGTCGATGCACCGCCCCCGCCCCGTTTCATCAACGAAAAAGGCCGCCGGGAGACCCGGCGGCCAGTTTATCGATGAAGTCTTCGGCGCTTCGATCAGTGAGCGTGGGCTCCCTCGGCGCCCAGGCCGGTTTCCGAACGGACCAGCTGGGCTTCGAAGGCATCCCGCTCGTCTTTGGCTCTCTGGCTGTTGTCGATGATCGAGAAGAACCAGATCGACAGGAAAGCCAGCGGCATCGAGAAGATGGCCGGATACTTGAAGGGGAAGATCGCGGTGGGATTGCCCAGCACGTCCTTCCACACGGTCGGGCCGAGAACCGTCAAAATGACGGCGGCAGCCAGACCGATAAAGCCGCCGATGACGGCGCCCCGGGTGGTCAGACCACGCCAGAACATCGACATGATCAGCACCGGGAAGTTGGTGCTGGCGGCGATGGCGAAGGTCAGACCGACCATGTAAGCGACGTTCTGCTTCTCGAAGACGATGCCCAGCAGCACGGCGATGATGCCGAGACCGATGGAGGCGATTTTCGAGACGCGGACTTCCGTCTGTTCGTTCGCGCGGCCGCGGGCGAAGACGTTGGCGTACAAGTCGTGCGAGATGGCCGAGGCGCCGGCCAGGGTCAGACCCGACACCACCGCCAGGATGGTGGCGAAGGCCACGGCCGAGATGAAGCCCAGGAACAAGTCGCCGCCGACGGCGTTGGCCAGATGGATAGCGGCCATGTTGTTGCCGCCCCGCAGGTTGAGACCACCCTTGGCGACATCGAGATAGGACGGATCCGTCGACACCAGGGTGATGGCGCCGAAACCGATGATGAAGGTCAGGATGTAGAAGTAACCGATGAAGCCGGTGGCGTAGAAGACCGACTTACGAGCGGCCTTGGCGTCGGCAACGGTGAAGAAGCGCATCAGGATGTGAGGCAGGCCGGCGGTGCCGAACATCAGGGCCATGGCCAGCGACACGGCTTCGATGGGATCGGAGACCAGGGTGCCGGGAGCCATGATGGCGGCATGCTTGGGATGAACCTCGACGGCCTTGGCGAACAGGGCTTCGAAACTGAAGCCGAAGTGGGCCAGCACCGCCAGCGCGATGAAGGTGGCGCCGGACAACAGCAGGCAGGCCTTGATGATCTGCACCCAGGTGGTGGCCTTCATGCCGCCGAAGGTGACGTAGATCATCATCAGCACGCCGACCAGAACGACGGCGACCATGTAATCCAGACCGAACAGCAGCTTGATCAACTGACCCGCGCCGACCATCTGGCCGATCAGGTAGAAGATCACCACCACCAGCGAACCGGTGGCCGCGAAGCTGCGGACCGGGGTCTGGCTCAGACGATAGGAAGCCACGTCGGCGAAGGTGTACTTGCCCAGATTGCGCAGGCGCTCGGCAATCAGGAACAGGATGATCGGCCAGCCGACCAGCCAGCCCACCGAATAGATCAGGCCGTCGAAGCCCGAACCATACACCAGAGCGGAAATACCCAGGAACGAAGCCGCCGACATATAGTCGCCGGCGATGGCCAGACCGTTCTGGAAGCCGGTGATGCCGCCGCCGGCGGCATAGAAGTCAGCCGCCGACTTGGTGCGGCGGGCGGCCCAATAGGTGATGCCGAGCGTCATGCCGACGAACACCAGGAACATGCCGATGGCGCTCCAGTTGGTCGGCTGCTGCTGGGCCTGCCCCAGATCGCCGGCGGCCAGGGCCAGCGAAGGAACCAGGGCGAAAAGACCGGCGCCCAGGGCCGGAATGGCAGAGGTCAGTCGCTTCATTTCGAGCCCTCGATCAGCTGCTTGGTCAATTCGTCGAATTCGGTGTTGGCCCGATAGACATAGATGCCGGTCAGGGCGATGGCGCTCAGAATAACGCCGACGCCGATGGGCAGACCGATGGTAGTGACCGAGCCTTCGCTGAGAGGGGTGCCCAGGATCTTGGGCGCGAAAGCGATGACCATGATGAACCCGTAATAGATCACCAGGATCACGATGGACAGCAGCCAGGCGAAACTGGAGCGTTTGCGCACCAGTTCTGCGTATTTGGGATTGCTGCGAATCTTCGCATGCAAGTCGTTAGTCATGGAACGCTCCTTCTCCTACGTCTTCCAAACCTCAGGGCGGAACCTTTCTGGTCCAGCCTCCTCTGTGCTTGGGGGAAGCGCTTTCACTTCCGAAGCCCCGACAAGGAAACCCTTGGGACGGAAGCCGATTTCCCCTGGTTCGATTTCTATTTGACCGGAAGCGCCGCCCGAACCTGCAACGCCACCTGTTCAATCATGGATTAACATGAGCAAGACACATCGTCAACAATACTAATTTCACACTAACACATATGAATGAAGGCCAAGCCGTTCAAGAGTCCACAACGACTCAGCTTTCACGTATCATTTACTTCAGTATCAAACCGACAATGAGGTTGCATTTTCGGGTATTATTATAGCTATTGCACCGCAGCATTAAATAAAAAGCGAAACCCAAGCGGGTGATGTGGCCATTTTCATTAATAAGGGCATCAAGCGAAAATCTGGTATCTTCAGCAAGGATGCATAGCTCAACCTGCGAGGGTTGCTTTTTTTGCATAGCGCCTCCCTCTTTTCTCATTTGACCTCACAGGTTATGGTGTATCCACCATGATGCAGGATGTCTCTTCGCTGGCCCGTCTGGACAGCTTCCCCTACCGCCACAGACTCTCCGAGGTGATGGCTCGCCCCGTGCTGACTGGTCATGAAGACCTCAGTCTGGCCGAAGCCTGCGATCGCATGGACGCCGCCAAGGTTTCCTCTTTGGTTGTGGTGGACACCGACGGGCGCGCCGTCGGCATCGTCACCGAACGCGACGTTCTGCGCTCCCTGGCCCGGCGGCGCGGCGCCGCCTTGGAAGCCCGGCTGGCCGAGGTGATGTCGACGCCGGTGCGCACCGTTCCCGGCGACGCCTATCTTTACGTCGGCATCGCCCGCATGACCCGCCTGGGCCTGCGGCATCTGGTGGTCGCCGACGAGCAGAACCGCCCCATCGGCATGATCACCGGACGCGCCTTGCTGAAGGTGCGGGCCAGCCAGGCCCTGGTCATCGGCGACGACGTTTCGGAGGCGGAAACCCCCGCCGACATGGAACGGGCCCGCAACGCCCTGCCGGCATTGGCGGGCAATCTGCTGGCCGAAGGCGTCTCCGCCCGCAACATCGCCGGCATCATCAGCACCGTTTTGCGCGACATCACCACCCGCGCCGCGCAATTGGCGGAAGCATCGATGACCAACGACGGCTGGGGACCGGCCCCCGGCCGCTGGGCCTTGCTGGTTCTGGGCTCCGGCGGACGCGGCGAAAGTCTGCTGACTTTCGACCAGGACAACGCCATCGTCCATGACGGCACCAAGATGGACGACCCCTGGTACGCCGAGTTCGGACGCCGTCTGAACGACATTCTGAACGAGGCGGGCATTCCCTATTGCGACGGCGACGTCATGGCCCGCAATCCTTTCTGGCGGCGGTCGCTGGAGGACTGGAAGAGCGAAATCCGCCATTGGGTGTTCGAGCCGCAGATGCAGACGGTGATGAACGTCGACATTTTCTTCGACTTTCTACCGGTCTACGGCGACAGCGCCCTGGCGCAGGAGTTGAAGCAATACGCCGTCGACACTGCCGCCACCTCAGCCTTTTTCGTGCAGTTCCTGGCCATGAACGTCGCCAACATGGAAGTGCCGCTGGGTATTTTCGGCGAATTCACCACCACCCACGGACGCCTGAACGCCAAGAAGTTCGGCTTGCTGCCCATCACCGCCGCCGCCCGCGCCAAGGCGGTGAAGAACAGCATCCTGGCCACCGGCAGCGCCGATCGTTACGCCGCTCTCAATGCCGCCGGGCTGATGCACGAGGACGATCTGACCAGCATCCTGGAAACTCACGAAACCATCCTGAGGGTGATGCTGGAGCAGCAGTTGGCCGACATCGCCGCCGGACAGAAGCCATCCGCTCGCATCGAACCCCGCAAACTGCCCCGCCCGGTGCAGAAAAAACTGAAGGCGGCCTTCAAGCGCATCCGCACACTGAAGCTGATGGTCGGCGCCCCCGGCTGAAAAATGGGAATGGATACCCGCACGCTCTGTAGCGTTGAACGCACTGCAACATCGAGTCATTGTAGGCACCCTGTCCCATAGCTACGACACGGTGGGCGCAATGCGCAACAAGGGCCGCCTGGAACAGATTTGCCGCATGAAGGGATGCACGGACACGCAAATCCTGGAATGCGCATCGGAGTCCGGCAACCTCAAGGAACTCCTGTTCTGTCATAAGGACGGCTGCTTCGTCGTCAAGATGAACGGCCATGAACGGCTGCGCACCGACACCCCCAGCGCCGCCGAACGCTATTACGACAACCTGGGTAAGCTGTAGGTCTTGCCCCGCAGCCGGCGAGGCCTCATAGTTTCCACCATCCGCGGGGGGAGCCGGCATTCCGGCTGAGAGGTTCACGAACAGGTGGGCGACCCCTAAAACCTGATCCGGTTCGTACCGGCGTAGGGACGCCTTCACCCGATGACCGTTGCCGCTCCCGCCATCACCGTTCATGCCGCCCGCCTCTCCTATGACGGCGAGGCATTGTTCGACGACCTGGACTTCACCCTGGAAGCCGGGCGCTGCACTTGTCTGTTGGGCTCCAGCGGCGTGGGGAAATCCAGCCTGCTGCGCCTGATCGCCGGACTGCTGCCCGACGCCGCCAGCCGGGTGGAATGCCACGACGGACGCCCCCTATCCCATCGCACCGCCTATATGGCGCAGCAAGACCTGCTGCTGCCCTGGCTGAGCGTCTTGGACAACGCCTTGCTGGGCTATCGTCTGCGGCGGCAAACGCCGCCCCGCGACGCGGCCGCCGCCCTGCTGGAGCGTCTAGGCATGGGCAACCGCCTGACCACCCGCCCGGCGGCCCTGTCGGGCGGCATGAGGCAAAGGGTCGCCCTGGCCCGCACCCTGCTGGAAGACCGTCCGGTAATCCTGATGGACGAGCCCTTTTCCGCCCTGGACGCCGTCACCCGCTTCCGCCTGCAGGAACTGGCCGCCGAGCTGCTTCGGGGCCGCACCGTTCTGCTGGTCACCCACGACCCGCTGGAAGCCCTGCGGCTGGGCCACCGCATCCATGTCATGACCGGCCGCCCGGCCCGTTTGAGCGAGGCTTTACAGCCGACCGGCGAAACGCCCCGCGACGTTTCCGACCCCGGCCTGCTGCGGCTTCAGGGACAGCTTCTCAAGACTCTGGCCGAGGACGCGCCATGAGCCGCCTCCTCGTCGTCCCGGTTCTTGTCCTGTTGTGGCAACTGGCCGCCTGGGCAGCCGGCGGGCAAAGCTACATTCTGCCTGACCCCGCCCTGGTGGCCCAAGCCTGGGTCGACCGCCACGACGTCATTCTGAGCCATGCCGGCGTCACCGCCCTGGAAATTCTGCTGGGCTTGCTGCTGGGGGCCGTTCTTGGCGTCGCCACCGCCCTGACCATGGCCGCCGCTCCGGCCCTGCGCCGCTGGATGCTGCCGGTTCTGGTCGCTAGCCAGGCCGTTCCCGTCTTCGCCCTGGCTCCTATTCTGGTGCTGTGGCTGGGATACGGCATGGCCTCGAAAATCGCCATGGCGGTCGTCGTCATCTACTTCCCCGTCACCGCCGCCTTTCTCGACGGCCTGCGCCGCACCGACCCAGGCTGGCTCGATCTGGCCCGCAGCATGGATGCGCCCCGCGCCGCCCTGCTGCTGCAAATCCGTCTGCCCGCCGCCCTGCCGGCCTTGGCGTCCGGTTTGCGGGTCGCCACCGCCGTCGCCCCCATCGGCGCCGTCATCGGCGAATGGGTGGGCAGTTCGGCGGGTCTCGGCTATCTGATGCTGCAAGCCAATGCCCGCATGCAGATACCGCTCATGTTCGCCGCCTTGCTGACCCTGGCCGTGTTCTCGGTGGGGCTGTATCTGGCGGTGGACCAAGCCTTGCGCCGCCTGCTGCCGTGGCAGGCCGACGCTCTGTCCGACAACGACTGACATCAAAGGGAGCGCCCATGTTCAAGATCAGACACGCCCTGCTGGCCGCCAGCCTGCTGACCGCCGCCTTTCAACCGGCGAATGCCGCCGATAAACTGACCGTGGTTCTGGATTGGTTCGTCAACCCCGACCATGCGGCCCTGGTGGTGGCGCAGGAAAAAGGCTTTTTCGCCGAGGCCGGTCTGGACGTCGACCTGATCGCCCCCGCCGACCCCAACGATCCCCCCAAGATGCTGGCCGCCAAAAAGGCCGACCTGGCCGTGGGCTACCAGCCGCAATTGCTGATGCAGGTGGGAGAAGGACTGCCCATCACCCGCGTCGCCACCCTGGTCGCCACGCCGCTGAATTCGGTGGTAGCTCTGGAAAGCGGCCCGGTGAAGTCCATCGCCGACCTGAAAGGCAAGAAGATCGGCTATTCCGTGGCCGGGTTCGAGGACGCCATTCTGGCCGCCATGCTGGAAAAGAACGGCCTGACGCTGAAAGACGTCACTCTGGTCAACGTCAACTTCACACTGTCGCCGTCGGTCATTTCGGGTCAGGTGGACGCCGTCATCGGTGCCTTCCGCAATTTCGAGCTGAACCAAATGGCTCTGGACCAGCATCCGGGCCGGGCTTTCTACCCCGAGGAGAACGGCGTCCCCGCCTATGACGAGCTGGTTCTGCTGGCCCACAAGGACCGGATCAAGGACGCCAAGTTGCGCCGGTTCGTCGACGCCGTGGAAAAAGCCACCTTCTACATCCAGAACCATCCGGAAGAAGCCTGGTATCTGTTCATCAAGAACCATAAGGATCTGAACGACACCTTGAATCAGCGTGCCTGGGCCGCCACCCTGCCGCGTCTGGACGCCGACCCGGCCGCCCTGGACAAAGCCCGCTACGAACGCTTCGCCGCCTTCCTTAAAGACCGCGGCCTGATCAAGAAAGTTCTGCCGGTGGATTCCTACGCCGTCGAGCTGCCGCGCTGATCAGCAACGCCCCAACAACGGCCGAGGCCAGCGATCCGGCCAACACACCGGATCGCACCTCGGCCTCGCGCACGGGGGCCGAAAACGCCAGGCCGCCGATGAACAGGCTCATGGTGAAGCCGATGCCGGTCAGCACCGCCGCGCCGTGAAAAGCCCGCCAGCCCACGCCGTCCGGCAGCTTCGCCAGTCCCAACCGGATGCCCACCCAGGAAAATCCCATGACACCCGCCTGTTTTCCCAGGAACAGAGCGGCCATGATCCCCACCGGCACCGCCTGCACCCACACGCCGGCCGGCAAATTCCACAGATTGAGCCCGGCGTTCAGAAAGGCGAACAACGGCAGAATGGCGAAAGCCACATAGGGGTGCAGCCCCCGCTCGGTGCGGCACAGCGGCCCGTCATCACCGCCGTTCGCGGGCATGAACAGCCCCACGGCGACACCGGCCAGGGTGGCATGGATGCCCGACGGCAGCAGCCAGCCCCAAATCCATATTCCGCTCAACAAATAGGGCCAGACGGCCCGCACGTTGCGGCGGTTCAGAACCGCCAGCGCCGCCAAGCCCAAAGCCGCCAGCCCCAATGCGCTCCAGTTCAGGGATTGTGTGTAGAACAGCGCGATGACGACGATCGCTCCCAGATCGTCGATGATGGCCAGCGCCGTCAGAAACAGCTTTAGGGAATCTGGCGCCCGACGCCCCAGCATGGTCAGCACCGCCAGGGAAAAGGCGATGTCGGTGGCTGAGGGGATGGCCCATCCCGCCAAGGCTCCGGCTTCGTTCATGGCGAACAGGGCGTAGATTCCCGCAGGCACCGACATGCCGCCCAGCGCCGCCAGCAGCGGCAAAACCGCCTGGGACGGCCGGGACAGTTCGCCGCCCGCCAGTTCCCGCTTGATTTCCAAGCTGACCAGCAGGAAGAACAGCACCATCAATCCGTCGTCGGTGGCATGGCGCAGCCAGCCGGAAGACAAAGCCGCGTATCCTTCGGCGACCGGAGAATTGGCGATGATCAAGGACAAGGCAGCCGCGATCATCAAACATATGCCCCCAGCGCTTTCCCTATGCAGGAAGTCCTGGATCATGCTCAACATCTTGTCCATGGCTTCCTAAATAGTCGCGACCGTCCCGCTTTGCAAAGCCCGGAGTACCCGTCATGCGCCGTTTTCTGGCCGTTATTCTGCTGACATTGTCCAGTCCGACCGCCTTCGCCGAGGGGTTGGAGGGGCGGATCTGGGATGTTTCCGCCCATAGCTTCATCAGCCGGGAAGAAGCCGCGCGCCGCATGACCGCCGCCGATTTCCTGCTGTTGGGCGAACGTCACGACAATGCCGAGCATCATCGGCTGCAAGCCTGGGCCATCGAGCAGATCACCGCCGCCGGACGCCGGCCCGCCGCCGCCTTTGAAATGATCGGACCGGAGCAGCAAGCCGTCCTGGTCCAACCGGCGACGGATGCCGACGCCCTGGCGGCGGCCCTGGACTGGCCCCATTCCGGCTGGCCCGACTTCGCCCTCTATCGCCCGGTGTTTCAGGCCGTGCTGAAAGCCGGGCTGCCGATTCTGCCCGCCAATGTCGCCAAGGACGAATTGCGCGCCATCGCCCACGGCGAAAGCATTCCTCCCAACCGCATACTGTTCCTGCGCCTGGACAAGCCGCTGCCCGGTCCGCTGGCCGACGGCTTGGCCCAAGACGTCCGCGACGCCCATTGCGGACAGATTCCCGAAGCAGCCATCCCCGGCATGATCGCGGCCCAGCGCGCCCGCGACGCCGCGATGGCTCATGCCATGGCCGACAACACCTTGGGCAGCGCCGTGCTGATCGCCGGAGCCGGTCATATCCGCAAGGACCGCGGCGTGCCGCGCATTCTGGAGAGCATCACCCAGGATCGGCGCATCCTATCGGTGGGCTTCGTCGAGGTCGATGCCGCCAAGGCGGACGCCGCCGCCTACGACGCCCCCTATGATCTGGCGTGGTTCACCAGCGCCGCTCCGCCCATCGACGGCTGCGCCGAAATGGCCAAGCGGAAAAAAGGGAAATAGGGGCGGAAACGGGAACAAAAACAGGGACGAGGATTGGGCTCAGTCTTTCGGCACGACCTTGGCCGACGGCATCCATTTCTGGACCGATACCGGCTTGCCGTCCTGCGAACGCATGACGCGGGGACGCAGAACCTGAGTGATGGGCGGCGCCCCCACGGCTTCGTTGGTGGCGCTGTTCTTCTTGCCGTAAAAAGCAGCCATCGCCGACAGGGGGATTTCCGTGCGCAAGCCTTTGGCGAACGCTTCGCTATAAGGGGCATGACCACGAATGGTCTGGTTCAAATGTTCCGAGCCGTGCTGGCCGAAACGCCGCCAAATACTGTCGAGGAAATGGGTGACCGGCTCGGGTAGGCGCCGAGGCTCGATGGGCGGGCGCTGGATGGCGCAGGCGCGGAACACTCCCGGCTCGACCGGCCCCAGTTCCTCGGCCACGAAGATGGCCGGCATCAGCATCCGGCCGTTGTAAGCCACGGCGAAATAAGCCTGAGCCAGATACATCAGCCGGTGCAGTTTCTGGGGCTGGATGTATTCGTTCTCGTTCAAAGCCCGATCAACGAACCAGTAAGCGATGTCAAAACTGGATTCGACTGCCGCCGAGGCCACTGCTCCCTCCCATTCCATGCATGGGTCAAAACGCCCGGCATTCCGAGCCTACCTGTAAGGTACGCCTGGATGCGGGCAAGCTCAACGGCGCCGGCGTCGTGGCATGGGCAAAGCACATGCTGCGATCCGGTCCGCTCTTGCGATACGGTATAATGGGAATTCCCGAAGCGGAGAGCGAAACGCCCGGCCCGTCAGGAATATCGGTTGATCACGCTTCCCTGATTGCGGAACACTCCCTGGCAAACCTTCATGTTGAGCTCGTAGACACCCAGTCCCCTCATCAGGTCGGCGATGAAGATGGACGAGGAAAACTGCGAGTCTTGAGTGGCTTCACTGGCAGGGAACGAAGCAGCCTGGATCTTGACCAGCGGGGTAAACTGGTTCTGAGGGCTGTCTTCCTGGCGGCGCTGTTCATTGAAGGAGCCGAATCCGTCGGACGATCCTTCGCCGTAGGTACGGCGCCACGGGTCACTGACACTGGTGAAGGAGGTAGCGGCGGCGCCGTCCACTTTGTCGAAGACGGACGAGCGCGGCTCCGTCGAGATGCGCCCGATGGACGCACTCACGGAGGTAGCGGCACCCGCCGAGACCTTCGAAGTTGTGGACATGATGCACCGACCTTTTTACCCCATTCGTATTTTACACATAGCCGATAAAAGTGACCAAATTCTTTCGATAGCGCAAAAAGCGATCTTTCGTTTCAAAAACGTCATAGGACGTTCGGTTTCTTGGAGTTTATAGTCATATCAAGCAATTGCACTTGAGGGACCCAGGTATGACCGATACTCCTGCTCCGCGCCGCCGCTCCTCGTCCACGCCGCAACAGGCCGTTTCTCCGGAAAATCCGCCCCTCAGCGCCGCGCCTTGCGCCCCGGACAAGGTCAATCCCGCCGCCTTCAAGCGCCAGCCGCCGCCGCGTCACCAGGAACCCTGGATGCACTTCAAGGAAGTGGCTCCGGTCCCGCCCATCACCGAAAGCACCGACCGCCTGATGCATGCCATCCAAGGCAAGCTGACCCAGGGCCTGTCGCCGGCGTCGTTGATGCTGGCCTATCTGGACTGGGCGGTGCATTTGGGAAATTCAGCCGGCAAGATGACCGAGATGACCCAGAACGCCCTGGCCAAGTCGGTCCGTTTCGGCATGTGGGCGGCCCGCGCGGCGCAGGATCCCGACGCCGCCCCCTTCATCGAACCCCTGCCCCAGGACACCCGATTCGCCGCGGAAAGCTGGAAGACTTTTCCCTACAACGTTCTTTACCAGTCGTTCCTGCTGTCCGAGCAATGGTGGCATTACGCCACCACCGACGTGCGCGGTGTTTCCCCCCACCATCAGGACGTGGTCAGCTTCGCCGCCCGCCAGCTGCTGGACATGGCTTCGCCCTCCAACAATCCTCTGACCAACCCGGAGGTGACGCGCGCCACTTTCGAACAGGGCGGACAGAATTGGGTGCGCGGCGCCCAGAAATGGTTCGACGATTTCGAGCGCAGCCTGTCGGGCGCCGCCCCGGCCTCCGCCGCCGATTACCGCGTGGGCGAAACCATCGCCTGCTCGCCGGGCAAGGTGGTGTTCCGTAACCGGCTGGTGGAACTGATCCAGTACAGCCCCACCACCGAAAAGGTGCAGGCCGAACCGATCCTGATCGTGCCAGCCTGGATCATGAAGTACTACATCCTCGATCTCAGCCCGCATAATTCCATGGTCAAGTTCCTGGTAGAGCGGGGCTTCACCGTCTTCATGATCTCGTGGCGCAATCCCGGCCGGGACGAGCGCAACTTCGCCATGGAAGACTATATGCGCATGGGCGTGCTCGACAGCCTGAACGCCATCACCGCCATCACCGGCGGCGCCAAGGTGCATACCTGCGGCTATTGCCTGGGTGGCACGCTTCTGAGCATCGCCGCCGCCGCCCTGGCCCGCGACGGCGACGAGCGCATCAAGTCGGTGACGCTGCTCGCCGCCCAAACCGACTTCGAGGAAGCCGGCGAGATCATGCTGTTCATTGATGAAAGCCAGGTCAGCTTCCTGGAAGACATGATGTGGGACCAGGGCTATCTGGACACCAAGCAAATGTCCGGCGCCTTCCAGCTTTTGCGCTCCAACGATCTGATCTGGTCGCGCATCCTCAAGGAATACGTGCTGGGCGAACCGGAATTCATGAACGACCTGATGGCCTGGAATTCCGACGCCACCCGCATGCCCTACCGCATGCATTCGGAATATCTGCGCCATCTGTTCCTGGACAACGATCTGTCCAAGGGGCGCTATCTCGTGGACGACCGGGCCATCGCCCTGACCGACATCCGCGCCGACATCTGCGCCGTGGGCACCACCAAGGACCACATCGCCCCGTGGAAATCGGTGTTCAAGATTCACATCCTGACCGATACCGACGTGACCTTCATCCTGACCGGCGGCGGGCACAACGCCGGCATCGTCAGCGAGCCGGGCCACAAAAAGCGTTCCTATCAGATCGGCACCCGCCACGACATGGACCGCTACATCGATCCCGACACATGGGCGCAGGTGACGCCAAAAAGCGAGGGCTCGTGGTGGCTGGCCTGGGCCGATTGGCTGGAGGAACGCTCCAGCGGCCTGACCGCTCCGCCGTCCATGGGCAAGGCCGACGCCGGTTACGCCCCCCTCTACGCCGCGCCGGGCGAATACGTGCGGCAGAAGTGACGATGATCCGGGCCTGGGATATAGTGGCGCCTCAACCTTAATCAGGGTTCAGGTGCCGCCATGTCCAATGTTCTGGTTTCCGTCTTCTGCTCCGACCGCACCGGCCTGGTGTCGGCCATTGCCGGCCACCTGTTCGAGATCGGCGCCAATCTGGGCGATACCAGCTTCGCCGTTCTCGGCGCCGGGGCGGAATTCTCGAGCGTCTGCCAGCTTCCGGCCCATGTGTCGGAGGCTACGCTACAAGCTGAACTGGCTGCCTTACCCGAATTGGCCGGGGCAACCATCTCGGTCCAGTTGTTTGGGCTCGATCCTCAACTTCGCGACAATGCTCAGATCACCCATGTGGTGACGGTCGGCGGCGGCGACCGTCCCGGCCTGATCGCCCGCCTGTCGGAAGCCTTCACCCAGTTCCGCGCCAATATCGTGCGCATGGACGCCCAGCGCGTGCCGTTGGCCGGCGGCAGCCGCTACGTCACCCGCTTCGCCGTGTCCATCCCCGCCGCCAGCACCGAGAGCTGCCTGAACACCGTCGCCAACACCGCTGGCGAACTGGGTTTGTCCTGCGACGTGGCCGAGGGCTATCAGGCGTGAGCGGCGATTGGCTGGCACAGTTTCCCGACCTGCTGAAGCTCGACCCCGCCAGCCTGAAGACACTGCGGGACGAAGCCAAGGTGGCGTCGTTTCCCGCCGGGACCCCGCTGTTCCGGGGCGGCGACCTCAGCCGCAACTATCTGCTGGTGCTGGACGGTCAGGTACGGGTGCAGAAAGTGGCCGAATCCGGCCGCGAGATCGTGCTCTATCGTGTCGAGCCCGGCCAAAGCTGCGTACTGACCACCGCCTGCTTGCTGTCGGACATTCCCTATGGGGCCGAAGGCGTCGCCGAAAGCGAGCTGAAGGCGGTGGTTCTGCCCAGCGGCACCTTCCACCGGCTGACGGCCTCGTCCGAGGGCTTCCGTCGTTTCGTCTTCGCCGCCTATTCCACCCGCCTGTCCGAGCTTCTCTGCCTGATCGAGGAAGTGGCCTTCGGCCGCATCGACAAACGTCTGGCCGGATTTCTATCCGAGCGGGCCGGCAGCCAGGGCGAGGTCAAAGCCACCCATCAGGAACTGGCCGTCGAACTGGGCACCGCCCGCGAGGTCATCAGCCGCCAGCTCAAGGATTTCGAACGCCGGGGCTGGGTCGAACTGTCCCGCGGCTCGCTGCTGATCCGCAACCGCACCGCCTTGGAAAATTTAAGCCTCTGAAGAACTTGTGTAACTAGGTCACAGACCGTCCCCGCGGCGCATGATTACCTGATCCCCAGACGACATCCATTCCTTGGGGAGAGATCATCATGAAGAACGTTGGAACCATTGACCGCGCCGCCCGCGCCGTCGTCGGCGTCGGCCTGATTGCCTGGGCCGCCCTGGGCGGCCCGGTGTGGGCCTGGATCGGCGTCGTGCCCCTGGCCACAGCCGCCATCTCCTTCTGCCCCGCCTACCGCCTGCTGGGCATCCGCACCTGCCCGCGTCCGTAAAGGTTCCTGAGCGGCATAAAAAAAAACGCCGGAGGAAATCCCTCCGGCGTTTTTGTTTTCCGGCTTGCCTACGGCCCTTAAGCCGCCTCGCTCTCGGCGGCGGCGGCCTTGACCGCCGTCTGCAGCTTGGCGAAAGCCCGGTTTTCCAATTGGCGCACACGTTCGCGGCTGATGCCGTAACGTTCGCCCAGTTCTTCCAGGGTCATCGGGTTGGCGCTCAAACGGCGCTCGGTCAGAATGTCCAGTTCGCGCTGATCGAGCACCTTTAGACCTTCGGACAACCAGCGGTTCTGCAGATGGCGCTCCTCGCGGTCGCCCAGAGCGATTTCCTGGTTGGGCGACTCGTCCACCAGCAAATCCTGACGCTCCATGCTCATGTCGGCCGCCACCGGAGCGTTGAGCGAGGAATCGCGCCCTGCGATGCGGCGGTTCATCACCTGCACCTCGGCCTCGGGGACATTCAACTCGGCGGCGATGCGCTTGACATCGTCATGCCCCAGTTCGCCGCCGTCGATGATGCTCAGTTTGGACTTCACCCGGCGCAGGTTGAAGAACAGCTTTTTGTGAGCGGCCAGGGTGCCCAAACGGACCATCGACCAGCTGCTCAACACATATTCGTGCAGCGCGGCCTTGATCCACCACATGGCATAGGTGGCCAAACGGAACCCCTTGTCGGGATCGAATTTCTTGACGGCCCGCATCAGGCCCAGATTGCCTTCGCTGACCAGATCGGCCATCGGCAGGCCATAGTGACGGAACCCCAGGGCCATCTTGGCCACCAGACGCAAATGGCTGGTCACCAGCTGATGGGCGGCATCGACGTCTTCATGTTCCTGCCAGCGCTTGGCCAGCATGAATTCCTGCTCCTGCGACAGCACCGGAAACGACCGGATTTCGCGGAGATACTTAACAAGCCCGCCGTCGGGGGACAGAACGGGCAAAGCGGCATAAGTGGCAGACATGGCAAAAATACTCCCGGAAAACAAATAAACGCGTCACATCGCAGGCCTGCGGCGCAGGCCCGGCAGATGCGGGCTATCCGGAAATATGCCGGCCAACAGAAACGTGGCTCATAATCATGGGTCACATCCTCCAATCGAAGCAACATGACAAGCGGTCCGCCACAGGGCCGGACCAATCGACGCAGCCCCACCATGGGCCCTGCGCTTGAGTGAAATTTTCCAACACCTGACCAGCCAAGTCAAGCTTTGCTGGAAAGATCGTTCTTTTCACCCGGCGTCACGGCACGGGGCGCCGACAGTTCATGCGCTCGGTTGTGAGATTTGCCCGAGATTGTGTCGAAAATATGGGGCGATTGAGGCGAAGCTGCTGGCAAATGACCTTATTCCCCCGGTTATCGGCCACAAAATTGCCGGAGTTCTACAGTCAACTACGCATCGGTGATCCTTGTATGGAAAGGAAAATCTCATGCGTACACGTACCACCACGACCATGATCCTGTTGGGCTGCCTGGGTTTGGCGGCCTGCGGCAACACCCGGCTGGACCGCGCCGTTTCAGGCGCCGGACTTGGCGCAGCGGGCGGCGCGGCGGTCGGCGCCATCGCCGGCGGTCCGATTCTGGGCGCGGCGGCGGTCGGCGCCGTGGCCGGCGGCGCGGTCGGCGCCATCACCGAGAAGCACCAGATCAACCTGGGCAAAGCCTGGTGGGAGCATTAAGCCTTCCAATCGTAACGATAATTCCTTAAGCCGCTACCCTTCACAAAAGGCGGATGGACACCTATCTTGGGGGTACAGATTAGTTTCAGTCCAACATCCCTGGAGAGGATATAATGGCCATCGAACTTCCTGCCCTTCCCTATGACGCGAAGGCCCTTGAGCCGTTCATCTCGGCCAACACCTTGTCCTTCCATCATGGGAAGCATCATGCGGCCTATGTGAACAATTTCAACAACCTGACCAAGGACACGCCTCTGGCCGCCAAAAGCCTCGAGGACGTCATTGTCGAAGTCGCCGGGGACGCCACCAAGGCCGGCATCTTCAACAATGCCGCCCAGGTGTGGAACCACACTTTCTTCTGGCATTGCCTGAAGCCCAACGGCGGCGGAAAGCCGGCCGGCGCGCTGCTGGACAAGATCGTGGCCGATTTCGGCTCGTTCGATAAGTTCGTCGAAGATTTCAAGGCCGCCGCCACCACCCAGTTCGGCTCCGGCTGGGCCTGGCTGGTGCTGGACAAGGGCGCCCTGAAGATCACCAAGACCGCCAACGCCGACACCCCCCTGGCCCACGGCCAGATCCCGCTGTTCACCGTCGACGTCTGGGAACACGCCTATTATCTGGACTATCAGAACCGCCGCCCGGACTTCGTGTCCGCCGTTCTGGAGAATCTGGCCAACTGGGACTTCGTTTCCCAGAACCTGAACAAGGCTCGTCACGCCTGATCGGCGGGATGACCCCATGTGAACGGAAACGGGGCCGCAAGGCCCCGTTTTCATGTGTGGTGGCGCAAATGCCGCAGCAATACGCGGCGGCGCACGCGAATGTCGTCGACCAGCGGCACCACAGCCAGCAGGGTCAGCAGCCCGGCCAGCGGCAAGGTCGAGGCATAGCCCACAGTATGGAAGCCGAAAGCGCCGCAGACACCGCCGACGAAAAACGAGCCGACCATGGTCATGAGCAGGGCAAAACGCCGGAAGTCGGCGTGAACCGGCTTGTAATGGGAGCTTTCCCGGCCAAGGTTGATATAGATCATCTTGCCGATTTCGATCCCCATGTCGGTGACCATGCCCGTCATGTGGGTGGTGCGGATTTCCGCCTTGGAAATCTTGGTGATGATGGCGTTCTGCAACCCCATGATGAAACACAGCAGCAGCACCGTGATGGGGACGAATCCCCACAGGCTTTGCAGATAGCCCCCCATCAGCCCGAAAGCGCACAGCAGCAGCGCCTCCCACAGCAGGGGATAGGCGTATTCGCTGTGCGTGCGGTGATGCCGTCCCCAATTGATCAGGATCGAGGAATAGGCCGCCCCGGCCATGAAAGCCGCCACCGCGCCGAATCCCGTCATCACCGCCAGCCAATCGTGCAGCACGAGGTTGTCGGCCATGGACGAAACCATGCCGCTCATGTGCGACGTGTATTGATGAATGGCCATGAAACCACCGGCGTTGGCGGCCCCGGCGACGAAGGCCAGAGAAACGCCCAGATGCCTGTTGGCGTCCTGCGAACGGCGGTTCCCGGTCAATCTGCGTAAGTAACGGCGCATTCCGAATGCCGGAACGACCGTCCGGCCCTTTCTCCGTCAGGGGGCCGGAAACAGTGCCGCGGCAAGGCGGCGTTCTTCCGCCAGCAGCACGTTATAAGTCCGGCAGGCCGCCCCGGTATCCATCACCTCCAGGGCGATGCCCAGCGCCTTGCAATGGCGGCGCAGCACGGCGGGCGGCAGCACCATGCGCGGCCCGGTGCCCAGCAGCAGGATTTCCACCTTGGGCAGGCTTTCCTCGACGGCGACGATATGACGAGGCTCCAGCCCCGCTAGGTCGACGGCATCCCAGGCCAGCACCCGATCGGGGAACAGTAGCACCGCCCCCTCGTGGCGGATGCCGCTGATGCGGAATCCGCCGTCGCCGTATCCCTGGATGACCTGCCGGTCGGCGGGAATGAGCGGGGTGACGTCCATTAGGGCTGAGCTTCCGCCGACTTGCCGTCCGCCGCCGGAGCGTCGGCCTTGATGAAGTGCTCGCGGGTGGCGCCCAGCCACAGCACGATCGGCGACGACACCAGCACCGACGAATAGATGCCGAAGACGATGCCGATGGTCAGAGCCAAAGCGAAGTTATGCAGCGTCTCGCCGCCGAAGAACAGCATCGACAGCACCACCAGCTCGGTACAGCCGTGGGTGATCAGGGTGCGGCTCATGGTGGCGGTGATGGCGTTGTTGATGATCTCGGCCACCGACAGCTTCTTGTACTTGCGGAAGTTTTCGCGGATCCGGTCGAACACCACCACGGATTCGTTGACCGAATAACCCAGCACCGACAGCACCGCCGCCAGCACGGTCAGCGAGAACTCCCACTGGAAGAAGGCGAAAAAGCCCAGAATGATGACCACGTCGTGCAGGTTGGCGATGATCGCCGCCACGGCGAAGCGCCATTCAAAGCGGAAAGCCAGATAGGCCATGATGCCAAGGCAAACCAGCGACAGGGCGATGGTGCCGTCTGTCACCAGTTCCTTGCCCACCTGCGGACCGATGAACTCGACGCGGCGCAGGTCGACGTCGGGGGCGTCGGCGCGCAGGGCGGCGATGACCTTGTCCGACAATTGCGCCGACGACACGCCTTCCTTCAGCGGCATGCGGATGATCAGGTCCGACGACGTGCCGAAATTCTGCACGGCGCTGTCCAGAATACCGGCCTTTTCCAGCGAGGCCTGAGCCTTGCCGGGCTCGGCGGACTGCTGATAATGCACCTCGATCACCGTGCCGCCGGTGAATTCGACACCGAAATTCAGCCCCTTGGTGACCAAGAAAAACACCGACAGGATGAAGGTCACGAGCGAGATCAGGGTGGTCGTCCTGGCATAGCTCATGAACGGGATGTCGTGCTTGAAGCGGAAGAACTCAATCATCGTCTAAACTCCCTTCCGCCGCTCAGATCGAAATATTGACCAGCTTGCGCTGGCGGCCATAGGTCAGATTGACCAAAGCGCGGGAGACCAGAATGGCGCTGAACATCGACGTCAGAATGCCCAGGCACAGAACCACGGCGAAGCCGCGGACCGGGCCGGTGCCGTAGGCGAACAAAGCCATGCCGGCAATGAAGTTGGTGACGTTCGAGTCCAGAATGGTGGCAAAAGCGCGGGAATAGCCGGCGCTGAGGGCGGCATGGGGCGTATGCCCGGCCCGCAACTCCTCGCGGATACGCTCGTTGATCAGCACGTTGGCGTCGATGGCCATACCCACCGTCAGGGCGATGGCGGCGATGCCCGGCAGAGTCAAAGTAGCCTGCATCATCGACAGTACGGCCACCAGCATCAGCACGTTCACCGCCAGCGCGACGGCCGAGAACATGCCCATGCGACGGTAATAGACGATCATGAAGAGAGTGATGGCGACAAAGCCCCACAGCACCGAATGCACGCCCTTGGCAATGTTCTCGGCACCCAGGCTGGGGCCGATGGTGCGTTCCTCGATGATCTCCATCGGCGCGGCCAAGGCGCCGGCGCGCAGCAGCAGCGAAACGTCGTTGGCGTCCTTGACGGTCATGCGGCCGGTGATCTGCACCTGACCGCCGTTAATCGGCTCGCGGATCACCGGAGCGGTGATAACCTCGCCCTTGCCCTTTTCGATCAGGATGATGGCCATGCGCTTGCCGACATTGTCGCGGGTGACCTGACCGAAGATGCGGGCGCCGCGGGTGTCCATATTGACATGCACGGCAGGCTGGCCCGACTGGTCGTAGCCGGCAGAAGCGCCAGAAATGTCCTCGCCGGTCAGGATCGACAGCTTCTTGACCAGCAGCGGCTCGCCGTCGCGGTTCGAGGTGTAGAAATCGTCACCCGGCGGCACCAGCCCCTTGGCGGCGGCGGCGATGGTCGGGCCGTCCATATGCTCGTCGTCCACCAGATGGATTTCCAGGCTGGCGGTCCGGCCCAGAATGTCCTTGGCCTTGGCGGTATCCTGCACGCCCGGCAACTGCACCACCACGCGGTCGGGCCCCTGCTGCTGAATGACCGGCTCGGCCACGCCCAGCTCGTTGACGCGGTTGCGCAAGGTCAGAATGTTCTGCTGGATGGCCTGATCCTGGATGGCCTTCAAAGCCACCGGGGTCTGGGACAATTGCAGGCGGGTGTCGTCCAGCGAGGTGATGGTGACGTCGCGCAAAGCCTTGCGCAGGGTTTCCGAACCCTGTTCGCGGGTGTCGGCGTCCTTGAACTTGACGATCAGGTTGGTGCCGTCGCGGGTAACGCCGGCCAGCGGAATCTTTTCATCGCGCAGCTTATTGCGGATGTCGTTGGTCTGGCGGTCCAACTGCTTGCTCTGAGCGGCCTTCATGTCGACCTGCATCAGAAAATGCACGCCGCCGCGCAGATCCAGACCCAGATACATCGGCAGGGCGCCCATGGATTGCAGCCACTGGGGCGTCGCTGAAAGCAGGTTCAGCGCCACGGTGTAGCTGTCGCCCAAGGCCGCCTGAAGGGCATCCTTGGCCTTCAGCTGCGTATCGTTATCGGCTACCCGCACCTTGATGCCGTTGGCGTCCGAAAGCATCCCGTCATAGGAGATGGAGGCGCTTTTCAAGGTGCTTTCCACACGGGCCAGCAAAGCCTGGTCCACCTGGGCCACGGAACTGGCCGGAGACACCTGAACCGCCGGAACCTCGCCGAAGAAGTTGGGCAGCGAATAGATGACGCCAAGCAGGATGACGACCAGGATGGTGATGTATTTCCACCGCGGATAACGGTTCATGCGGACCTCGTGGGAGATGCGTTTGGGCGGGAAGCCGCCGCTGGCGGGCGGCCTCCTCGCACCCGGTTACTTCTTGTCTTCTTCGGTAGCGGCGGCGGCTTCGCCGTCTTTGTTCGCGTCCTTGGCGGCGGAAACCGGCTCGGTCTTGGCCTGGATTTCGCCGATGGCCTGACGCGCCACGCGGATCTTCACGTTCTCGGCGATCTCGACCAGAACGGACTGTTCATCGACAACCTTGCTGACAGTGCCGAAGATGCCGCTTTGCAGCACGACCTTGTCGCCACGGCGCAGCTGGGACACCATTTCCTTGTGCATCTTGGCCTTCTTGGCCTGCGGACGCCACATCAGGAAATAGAACACCACCAGGATCAGTACGAAGGGAAGGAACTGCTCCAGACCGGCGGCAGGGCCGGCGGCGGCGGGAGCGGCAGCCTGCGCGAACGCCTCGGAAATAAACATGAGAGACTCCTGATCTGCAAAATGCTTTTAAAGCAGCGGGACTATAGCGGGCTTGGGCGCAGTTGCAAATGTTTGGTTCGTGACCGCGACGGGCATCGCCGCCGTCCTTGGGCATTTCGCCACCTCTCCTATTACCAGCGGCCTAACGCCGTCACCTTGACCATTCGCAGGCCGGTGTTACCTTCTTTGTCATCATGACCATCGACCCCGTTATCCTCTCGCAGCTCTCGCGCATCGCCGATGCCCTGGAGCGGCTCGCCCCGCCGCCGCCGCGCGCCACCGATCTGGCCGCCGCCGACGCCTTCCTCTGGCATGCCCGCCCCGAAGGGCTGGAACCTGTCACCAAGGTCAACCGCGTGGACGTATCCCTGTTGCAGGGCATCGAGCTGCAGCGGCAAACCCTGATGGACAACACCCGGCGCTTTTCCGACGGCCTGCCTGCCAACAACGCCCTGCTATGGGGTGCGCGCGGCACCGGCAAATCGTCTCTGGTCAAGGCCGTCCACGCCGCCATCAACACCGAGACGCCCGGCCGCCTCGCCCTGGTGGAAATCCACCGCGAAGACATCGTCACCCTGCCCCGGCTGCTGGGCCTTTTGAAGCAAAGCGGCCGCCGCTGCCTACTGTTCTGCGACGACCTGTCGTTCGAAGGCGCCGACGAAAGCTACAAATCCCTGAAGGCCGTGCTGGAAGGCGGCATCGAAGGACGCCCCGAGAACGTTCTGTTCTACGCCACCTCGAACCGCCGCCACCTGTTGTCGCGCGACATGATCGAGAACGAACGTTCGACGGCCATCAACCCCAGCGAAGCCACCGAGGAAAAGGTCAGCCTGTCCGACCGCTTCGGCCTGTGGCTGGGCTTCCATAATCTGGATCAAAGCATCTATTTCGCCATCATCGAAGGTTATGCCCAGGCGTTCGGCCTGGACATGCCCCTTGAGGAATTGCGGGCGGCGGCGGTGGAATGGTCAGTGACGCGCGGTTCGCGTTCGGGCCGCGTCGCCTGGCAGTTCATCCAGGACGTCGCCGGACGCCTGGGCAAAACGCTGGGCTAACCCAGGCAAGCAGACGAAGGCGGCCCTGCCGCCTTCGCCGCCAGCGTCACTTGCTATGAGGGCTTTCCCTCAACAAAAAAACACTTCCGGTGGCATCCCATGCTAGAAGCATGGCGATGACTTTCTGATCTTCAAGGGTGCAAAAATGCGTTTGATCCTCGCCATAGTGATTCCCTGGCTGCAATTTTTCACGATTGGCCGCCCTTTCGCGGGGATCATCTGCCTGATCCTGCAGATCACTCTGATCGGCTGGATACCCGCCACCATCTGGTCGGTCTATGCTCTGTCCTCGTACAAGACCGACAAGAAAATCGAAGCGGCGCTGAAGACGGCGCAAAAGCAGGTTTAGCAAGCGCTCCGATCACAGAAAAAGCCGGCCACAAGGCCGGCTTTTTCATACCCCCCATTCGGGTGCGGGACGATCAATCCTTCAGCATCGTTTCGGGGTCGACGGCGCGGGTGCCCTGGCGCAGTTCGAAATGCAGCTGGGGCTGAGTAACGCCGCCGGAATCGCCGGACAAGGCGATTTTCTGGCCGCGCTTGACGGTTTCGCCCCGCTTGACCAGCAATTGGTCGTTGTGCGCATAAGCCGTCATCCAACCATCGGCATGCTTGATCAGCAGCAGATTGCCGAAACCGCGCAGCTCGTTTCCGGAATAGGCCACCACCCCGTCTTCGGCGGCGACCACCGACGATCCTTTGGGAACGGCGATATTGATGCCGTCGTTGTGAACGCCTTTGCCGGCATTGCCGAATTCGGAAATCACCTCGCCCTTCACCGGCCAGACAAAGCCCTTGCCCGATTTCGGCGGCGGCGCCTGGATGGGAGCGGGAGCGGCGGCGGAAGCCGTCTGCGCCGGCGCTTGGGCCGTCGGCGCCGGGGCGGAGGACGCGGAAGCCGTCGCCGGAGCGGACGCCGCCGGTTGTTGCGCGGGCGGAGCCGGAGGCGGAGGAGGCGGAGGTTCCGCGACTTTTTCCCGTTCGGCCAGAGTGGCATAGCCGCCCTTCTTGGTATCCGGCTTCTGTTCGGGCAGCGGCGCCGACGTCACCGGCGCGGCGGCGGGAGCGCGGGCGGCCGTGTCCACCGGCGCCGCTTGGCCGGTGGTCGGCAGCTTCAGCTTCTGCCCGACCTTGATCAGATTGGGATCGGTGATGTTGTTCATCCGCGCCAGAGTGGCATAAGGCACTCCGGTCTTGCGGGAAATAGTCAGCAGGCTGTCGCCCTTCACCACCACATATTCGCGGGTGGTGGACAAATACAGCAACTGCCCCACCGTCAACTGATAGGGCGGCTGCAGATTGTTGGCGTCGATCAGGGCGCGCACCGACATATTGAACTGCCGCGCCACGCCGTAAATGGTGTCGCCCCGCTGCACCACATAGGTACCGTTCGAGGTGGAACGGTCGACATTACCGCCTTGGCGGTAATCCACGCCGGTACCGGGACCGGGGGTCATGGAGCAGCCGGCGGCCAGCAAGCCGATGGCGGCGACGAAAGCGAAGCGGGAAAGGATTTGCAGACGGCTCATGGCCGGAACAGTAGCGGAACCCTGCCATCGGGGCAATGGCGGGAAGATGAAGACTTATTCGGGCGGCGCTCCACCCACCAGCGGCACGAAGCGCACCGGGAACAGATTTTCGGCGGTGGGACGCCCGCCCACCTTGCGGACGCGGACGATGATCTGTTCGCCGCCCTGGTTGCCCACGGGCAGCACCATCACACCCTCGTCCGACAATTGGTCCAGCAGATTCTGCGGAATCTCCGTTGCCGCCGCCGTCACCATGATGCGGTCGAAGGGTGCCTGTTCCGGCCAGCCCCGCATGCCGTCGCCGCAGATGGCGGTGATGTTGTGCACATGCAGATGTTTGAAGCGCTGCTCCGCTTCCTTCAGCAGGGGCTTGTGGCGCTCGATGGTATAGACCCGGCGGCACAGGCGGGCCAGCACCGCCGCCTGATAACCCGAGCCGGTGCCGATCTCCAGCACCTTTTGCCGGTCGCCGACTTCCAGCGCCTGGCTCATCAGCGCCACCACCAGGGGCTGGCTGACGGTCTGACCCTGCCCGATGGGCAGCGCCGTGTTCTCGTAGGCTTGATCCAGAAACGGCGCGGGCACGAACAGTTCGCGGGGCAACCGCTCGATGGCGGCAAGAACGCGGGTATCCACCACGCCGGCCCGGCGCAGTTCCATGATCAGTCGGATCCTGCGGGCCTCGCCGCTCATCCCAGCAATGTCTCCAGCCGCCCCAAAGCCTCGGCATGGGTAAAATCGACGCAGAGCGGCGTCACCGACACATAGCCCCGGCCCACCGCGTCCAGGTCCGAACCGGGTTGCCCCCGGTCCATGGCCCGCTGGCCGCCGATCCAGTAATAGGCGTCGCCGCGGGGATCGAAGCGTTCGCTCACGGAGTCCGCCACGGCGCGCTTGCCTTGGCGGGCGGCGCAGACGCCCTTGACGCTGCCGTGCAGCATGTCGGGGAAATTAACGTTGATCAGCACGTTGCCGGGCCAGCCGGTGGAGCACAGGCGGCGGATCACCTCCGGCGCCCAATGTTCCGCCGTGGCCCATTTGACCGGATGGCGGTCCTCGAAAACCTGCGAAAAGGCGATGGAGGGAATGCCCAAAAGGGTTCCTTCCATGGCCGCCGCCACCGTGCCGGAATAGGTGACGTCGTCCCCCAGATTGCCGCCGCGATTGATGCCCGACAGCACCAGAGTCGGCCTTTTGTCGGCCAGGATCTGGCGCACTCCGACCAGCACGCTGTCGGTGGGCGTGCCGTCCACCGAGAAGCGGTAGTCGGACACCTGATGAATTCGCAGCGGACGGCGAACCGTCAGCGAATGGGCGACGGCGCTTTGCTCCGAGGCCGGTGCCACCACCCAGACGTCGTCGCTCAACGTGCGCGCCACCTTCTCCAGCACCTTGATGCCGGGAGCGTCGATGCCGTCGTCGTTGGAAACCAGGATGCGGGTACCGCGCAGGTCCGTGATGGGATCAAACATTCGGCTGGATGACCTCCAGCCCGCCCATGTAATGGCGCAAGGCTTCCGGCACCACCACCGAGCCGTCGGCCTGCTGGTAATTCTCCAGAATGGCCACCAGGGTACGGCCCACGGCCAGCCCCGAACCGTTCAGGGTATGCACGAAGCGGGTGCCCTTTTCTCCGGCGGAGCGAAAGCGGGCGTTCATGCGCCGGGCCTGGAAATCGCCACAGTTGGAACAGCTGGAAATTTCGCGGTAGGTGTTCTGGCCGGGCAGCCAAACCTCGATGTCGAAGGTCTTGCGGGCCGAAAAGCCCATATCGCCGGTGCACAGAACGATGACCCGGTACGGCAGGCCCAGCCGCTTCAGAATGTCCTCTGCGCAGGCGGTCATCCGCTCGTGCTCTTCCTCGGACTGGTCGGGATGGGCGATGCTGACCATTTCGACCTTGCTGAACTGGTGCTGGCGGATCATGCCGCGGGTGTCCTTGCCCGCCGCTCCGGCCTCCGAGCGGAAGCACTGGGTCAGGGCGGTCATGCGGACCGGCAGCTTGGCCTCGTCCAGAATCTCGCCGGCCACCAGATTGGTCAGCGGCACCTCGGCGGTGGGGATCAGGTAATGACCGGTATTGGCCTTGAACAGATCCTCGCCGAACTTGGGCAACTGGCCGGTGCCGTACAGGGCTTCATCGCGCACCATGAAAGGCGGATTGATCTCGGTATAGCCCTTTTCGCCGGTATGAATGTTCAGCATGAAGGCCGACAAGGCCCGTTCCATGCGGGCCAGCGCGCCTTTCAACACGACGAAACGCGCCCCCGACAGCTTGGCGGCGCTTTCGAAGTCCATCAGCCCCAGGCCGGTGCCGATGGCGTCGTGCTCCTTGGGCGCGAAATCGAAGGCGCGGGGCGTGCCGACGCGGCGCAATTCGACGTTGGCGCTTTCGTCGGGGCCTTCCGGCACTTCGTCCGCCGGCAGGTTCGGCGTCGCCATCAAGATGCCGTCGATTTCCTCGGCCACGGACTTTTCCTCGACCTCGGCGGCGGTAATGCCGTCCTTCAGAGCCGCGACCTCGTCCATCAGAGCCTGGGCGTCGCCGCCCTGACGTTTGACCAAGCCGATCTGCTTTGAGGCTTCGTTGCGTTTGGCCTGCATGTCCTGGAATGCGGTCTGAGCGGCGCGGCGCTTGGCGTCCAGCTCCAGAATGCGGGCCGACAGGGGGGCCAGACCGCGACGGGCCAGACCCGCATCAAAAGCCTCGGGATTTTCGCGGATGGACTTGATGTCGTGCATGAAACGCCTTCTTTCGAAATTCCGGCCGATCTGGGCCGGTTATAGAGCGGAGCCCCCGAAGGGGACAAGACCGCCCCTACCCCTCGTTAAAATCGGTGTCTTCCACCGGATCGGCCAACGCCGTCCCTTCGGCCTCGACGCTCTTCTGATCCTTTTCCACCCAGCGGCAGGACAGGATCGAGATTTCGTAAAGAATCAGCATCGGGATCGCCAGGCTGAGCTGGCTGATGATATCGGGCGGCGTCAGAACGGCGGCGGCGATGAAGACGCCGACGATGGCATAGCGGCGCTTTTCCACCAGATCGCTGGCGTCGAGAATACCGACACGGGCCAGCAGCGTCAGCGCCACCGGCATCTGGAAGGCCAGACCGAAGGCGAAGATCAACTGCATCACCAGCGACAGATATTCGCCGACCTTGGCCTGCAGTTCGATGGGCAGCCCGCCGGTATCGGCGCCCAGGCTTTCGAAGGACAGGAAAAAGTTCCAGGCCATGGGCAGCACAAGATAGTAGAGAAGCGCCGCACCTGCCAGGAACAGCACCGGCGTCGCCACCAGGAAGGGGGCGAAGGCGCGCTTTTCATGCTTGTAAAGCCCCGGCGCGACGAAGGCCCACAACTGCCCGGCCCAGATGGGAAAGCAGATGAAGGCGGCGGCGAAGGCCGAAACGCGGACATAGGTCCAAAAAGCTTCGGTCAGGCTGGTGTAGATCATGCGGCGGTTCGAATCGCCGTGCAGTTCCATCACATGGGCCAGCGGCTCGACCAGAAAGCCGTAGATGTTCTTCGAAAAGTAATAGCAGACCAGAAAGATCAGAAAGAAAGCGACGAAGGAGATCATCAGCCGCTTGCGCAGCTCGATCAAATGCTCCATCAGCGGCATCCGGCTTTCTTCGACGGGATCGGTCACGATTTAGGCTCGATATGGGCGGCGGTCCCGGTGGCCGCTTCCGGCGCCGTCTCGGCAGCGGTGACGGTAGGAGTGGTGGGCGGCAGAATCGACGCCTCCTGCTTCAACGACGCGGCGGCGGCCATGTCCTGCACCTTGTTGGGGTCGAAATCGCTCAGATGGCGCTCCAGATCGGCCTTGCTCTGTTGCGACAGGGTGCTGACCGACTGGACCTGCTTTTTCATTTCGGCCAGTTCGGATTCGCGCATCATGTCGTCCAGATTGCGCTGAAACTCACCGGCCAGCAGACGGGCCTTGCGGGTCCATTGGCCCATGGTGCGCATGACCTTGGGCAAGTCCTTGGGGCCGATGACCAGCAGCGCAACGCCGCCGATCAAGGCCAGCTCGGACCAAGCGATATCGAACATGGACCCCTTCCCGCCGGTTCGCGGCTTAATGCTTGGCGGCGTCTTCGCTCTTGGGAGCGGAGGCGGAAGCAGCGGCAGCCGGAGCGTCGGCGGTCAGTTCGCGAGGGGGTTCGGCGGGCTTGGCGGCCGGAGCCTCGTCATCGGCGAGTCCCTTCTTGAAGGCCTTGACGCCCTGAGCCACGTCACCCATCAGGTTGGAGATCTTGCCCTTGCCGCCGAACAGCAGAAGCGCCACGGCCAGAACGATCATCCAATGCCAAATGCTAAAAGAACCCATTGTCCATTTCTCCAAGGGAGCGGAAAGCCGGCGGATCATCGCAAAAGACGACGCCTCCGGCAATGCCTGCAAGCTCTCAGCCTACGAATTCCGTCATATTAGTTAAAGCTCGTCGTCCTCGTCGGCCATATTGAGCGGACGCAAGACCTCCAGGGCGCGGCGTTCCAGTTCGTCCTCGTCCAATTCTTCGGCCACGTCCAGCAGATCGGCATCCTCGCCGGCGCGGTTGGCGTAGCTGGACAGACCGGGGCGGGAGTCCAACAGACCCGCCGCCTTCAATTCCTCGATGCCCGGCAAATCGTCGGTGGCCAGCAAGCCGAAATGATCCAGGAAGCTTTCCGTGGTTCCCCACAGCATGGGCTTGCCCGGCGTCCGCTTGCGGCCCCTGGGCCTGATCCAGCCGGCCTCGAACAAGACGTCCAGAGTACCACGGCTGAGGGCCACGCCACGAATCTCCTCGATCTCGGCGCGGGTGCAGGGCTGATGATAGGCGATGATCGACAGCGTCTCGACGGCGGCGCGCGACAGCTTCTTGCCGACATTCTGCTCGATGGTCAGGGCGGCGGCCAGATCGGGCGCGGTGCGGAAGGCCCATTTGCCGCCGCGCCGCACCAGATTGACGCCGCGTTCGGCATAGACGTCCTGCAGGTCGGCCAACAGTTCCTCAAGATCCACGCCTTCGGGCAGCCGTTCGGCCAGACTGCGCTCGTCCAAGGGTTCGGCCGAGGCGAACAGCAAGGCCTCGATCAGCCGCAGATGCTGGAAATCACTCATCTCTCTTTCCTTCCGCCGGCTTCAGCCAGATGTCGGCGAAGACCTCGTCCTGCCGCAGTTCCAGCTTGCCTTGGCGGCACAGCTCCAAAATCGCCACGAAATGCGCCGACACCGCCGAACGCCGCACCAGGCCGCCCAAGCCCGGAGGCAGGAAACTCATCAGCGTCGACCAACGCGGCAACTTGCCCAGCATGGTTTCCAAACGGCGGATGGCGTCGTCCACCGAGTACAGATCCGGCGCCTCGATGTGCAGGGTGGTGACCTTTTGGCGGCGCTGAATGTCGGCATAGGCCTTCAGCAAGTCGTAAAGCCCCACTTCCCAGACGGGGCGGGACACCACCGACACACCCTCGGGCTCGCCGCGCGGAAAGACGTCGCGGCCCAGACGCGGGCGGTTCATCAGCTTTTCACCGGCCTGACGCATGGCCTCCAGCCTTTGCAGCTGGAAGGCCAGGGCGGCGGCCATCTCTTCGCCGCTGGGCTCGTCTTCCGGCGCAGGCTCGGGCAAGAGCAGACGGGACTTCAGATAAGCCAGCCACGCCGCCATCACCAGATAATCGGCGGCCAGTTCCAGATGGTCGCGCGCCGCCCGCTCGATGAAGGACAGATACTGCTCGGCCAGCCGCAGGATGGAAATCTTGGCCAGATCCACCTTCTGGTCGCGGGCCAGTTCCAAAAGAACGTCCAGCGGCCCCTCGTAGCCGTCCAGATCCACCACCAGGGCGGCGGCGGGCGGCGGCTCCAGCCGCTCGGGCTGGTCGAAAGCGTCGAAGATGCCCGGCTGGGTCATGCTTGCCGTCCGTCAGGGAAGACCGATCACCAGATCGATCAGCCAGGCCAGCATGTTGACCGGAATGCCGACGATGATATCAAACAGATCAATATGCAGCATGGGCAGAATGAAGATGGCGCCCAACAGGATGAAGAAGGTGTAACGCTCCACTTGGGCCAGCTTGTATCCCCAGGGGCGCGGCAAAATCGCCACCAGCACCCGACCGCCGTCCAGCGGCGGCAGCGGGATCATGTTGAACACCGCCAGCACCAGATTGATCATCACCGAATTGGCCAGATTGGCGGCCACCCAGGTCTGGCCGAAAGCCGGAACATAGGGCGTCAGATGCGCCAGCAAGGCCGAGATCACCGCCAGCAGGATGTTGGTGCCCGGCCCCGCCAGGGCGACCATCACCATGCCCAGGCGCAAAGGCTTGAGACGCCCGAAACTGACCGGCACCGGCTTGGCCCAACCGAACAGGAAATGCGCCCCCGACAGCAGCAGCATGGCCGGCAGCAGAATCGTGCCGAAGGGATCGACGTGATGCAGCGGATTGGCGGAAACCCGTCCCTGGCGCAAAGCGGTGTCGTCACCGAAACGCAGGGCGGCGAAACCGTGGGCGGCTTCGTGCAGGGTGATGGCCAGAATCAGCGGGATGACCCAGACGGCGAAGGACTGGACGGCTTCGGCCATCTGCGGAGGAATGCCGTTCATGCCCCTTCCCCCTTCAAAACGTCGTCCAAAGCGGCTTGCGCGCCCGTAGGCAGCGGGCGGTTGCGCAACATGGCGTCGGCGCGGGCCAGACGCTCCAGCGAGGCGTCGTTCAAAGGCCGCAGGGCCGAGGCGATGGCGGTCATTTCCTCCATGTCGCCATTGCAATGCAAGGCGATATCGCAACCGGCGTCCAGGCTGTCGCGGGTACGATCGGCGAAATCGCCCTTCAGCGCCTTCATCGACAGATCGTCCGACAGCAGGACGGCCTCGCAGCCGATCTCGCCGCGAATCACCTGTTCGATGACGATGGGCGAGGTGGTGGCGGGACGCAAGGCGTCGAAGGCTTTGTAGACCACATGGGCGGTCATGGCCCAGGGCGCGTTGCGCATGATGCGGAAGGCGGCGAAGTCGGTGGCCGACAGAATGGCGGCGTCCTCCACCACCACCGGCAGGTCGAGATGGCTGTCGACCAAGGCCCGGCCGTGGCCGGGAATATGCTTGATCACCGGCATCACGCCGCCATCCAGCAAACCGTCGGTGACGGCGCGGCCCAGGTCGGACACCAACATGGAATCCCAGCCCAAGGCGCGGTCGCCGATGATGTCGTGGGCGCCGGGAACCGGCACGTCCAGTACCGGCGCGCAATCGACGTCGATGCCCAGATCAGCCAAATCCTCGGCAATCAGGCGGGCATTCAGGCGGCAGGCGGCACGGGCGCGCGGCAAATCCCGTTCCGCCATGCGGGCGAACACCGACATGGGCGGACGCTTCAGCCAATAGGGCGGGCGCAGCCGCTGCACCCGTCCGCCCTCTTGGTCGATCAGCACCGGCGCCCGGCGGCCCACCACCGATCGGAAGGATTCCACCAGGGCGCGCACCTGATCCGGAGTGTCGATGTTGCGGGCGAACAGAATGAAGCCCAGAGGATTGGCTTCCTCGAAAAAGGCTTTTTCCGCGTCGGTCAGGGTCAGTCCGGAGCAGCCGAAGATGCCCGCGGACGGCGTGCCGTTATTCCTTGCCAATGATGCACCCCTGATTCCGTTTGGCCAACTGGGCGCAGACGGTGCGGGCCTTGGCCTCGTCCATCGGGCCGGCGTAGATGCGCCAATAGATGCCCTTGGCGCCCAGGTCGGTGCGCACGACGTCGCCCGACAGACTGCCCAGCACATCCTTGTTGGCGCCGTGGATACGGCCCCATTCAGCCTTGGCGTCGGCTTCGGACTTCAGCGAGCCCAACTGAACGTGCCAACCGCCGCCGGCGCTTTTGGCCGCAGGGGCCGGAGCCGGAGCGGCCGCGACCTTGGCGGCGGGCCCGGCGGGAGCCGCCTTGGCCGGCGCCGCCGGAGCCGCGGTGGCAGGGGCCGGAGCGGTCTTGGCGGCAGCGGGCGGCAACGGCGCGGTCATGGCCGACGAACCTTCGGCGGGAACCGGAGCTTTCGACGGCTTGGCCGGTTCGGGCGGCAGGTTGGCGGTATTGATTTCCTTGGCCGGCGGCGTCTGGAAGGCCGGCTTGATGGACGGCGAACGGGGCTGGGCCGGCGGCGCCGCAGGCGCTTCCGGCGGCGGCAGAAGCCGCTCCGACTGGGACTCGGATTCCGGAGTGTTGCCCATCTTTTCGTAAACCAGCTTGTCGCGGTTGGGCACCTCCATGCCGCCACGCTCTTCCGGAGCCGGTTTGGTCTTGATGGGCTTGTCGTCGGCGGTGATCAGAGGCACGCCCGATCCGGCCTGAACCTGGGTCTTGGCCGGAAAGAAGATATGCCGCGCCGCCACGCCCAACGCCGCCACCGCCAGCAAGGCCAAGGCGATGGTCAGGATCAGCCGGGTATGCGCCGTCTTGCGGGCGTACTGGCTGTCCGGGTCGGCGTCGAAACGCTCGGGAATAATGTCCAGGATTTCACGATCGACACGATCGCGGTCTTGCCGGAAGGGCATGGTCTACCTCATCTCCTCGACCGGCTCGACCCCGAACACCGCCAGACCCGAGGCGATGACCAAAGTCACCGCCCGCACAAGGGCAAGGCGGGCCAGAGACAGCTCGGCGTCGTCGGCCACCAGGAAGCGTAGGGTAACGTCATCCTTGCCTTTGTTCCACAATCCATGGAACGCGGCGGCAAGGTCGTACAGATAGAAAGCGACGCGATGCGGCTCGTGAGCCTCGGCGGCGCTTTCCACCAATCGCGGCCAACCGGCCATCAGACGGATCACCGCCAGTTCGGCCGGATCGCTCAGACGGCTCAAGGAAACCTTCGACAGGGCGTCGCCCGACAGATCGTGATTGGGGAACATCTCGACGCCGTGGCGCAGCACCGAATGGGCGCGGGCATGGGCGTACTGGACATAGAACACCGGATTGTCGCGGGACTGCTCCAGCACCTTGACCAGATCGAAATCCAGCTGGGCGTCGCTTTTGCGGGTCAGCATGATGAAACGCACCACGCCCATGCCCACTTCGTCCACCACATCGCGCAGGGTCACGAAGGTGCCGGCGCGCTTGGACATCTTATAAGGCTCGCCGTCCTTCATCAGGTTGACCATCTGGCACAGCTTGATGTCCAGCGATCCCTTGCTCTCGGTGATGGCCTTGACCGCCGCCGTCATGCGCTTGACGTAACCGCCGTGATCGGCCCCGAAGATGTTGATCATATTCGGGAAGCCGCGCAGATACTTGTCGAAGTGATAGGCGATGTCCGAAGCGAAATAGGTCCAGGCACCGTCCGACTTCTTCAGCGGGCGATCGACGTCGTCACCGAATTCGGTGGCCTTGAACAGGGTCTGGGGTCGGGGTTCCCAATCGTCCGGGGTCTTGCCCTTCGGCGGCTCCAGCACGCCCTGATAAATCAGGCCGCGTTCGGTCAGATAATCCAGGGCCGCCTGCACCTTGCCGCCTTCGACCAAGCCGCGCTCCGAGGTGAAAACGTCGTGCTTGACGCCCAGCGCCGCCAGATCACCGCGAATCAGCACCATCATGGCGTCGATGGCGGTCTTGCGGAAATGCGGCAGCCATTCGGCCTCGGGCTTGTCCAGCCACGCCTTGCCCTCGGCCTTGGCGATGTCCTGGCCCAGCGGAATCAAGTATTCGCCAGGATACAGCCCTTCGGGGATGGTAATGGCTTCACCCAAAGCCTCGCGGTAGCGCAGATGGGCCGAACGGGCCAGAACGTCCACCTGGGCGCCGGCGTCGTTGATGTAATATTCGCGGGTGACGTCGTAACCGGCTTTTTCCAGCAGACCGGCCAGGGTATCGCCGACCACGGCGCCGCGGGCATGGCCCACATGCATCGGTCCGGTGGGATTGGCCGAGACATATTCCACGTTGACCCTCTGCCCCCTGCCCAGATCGGAATCGCCGTAGCGGACGCCGGAGCGCAGAACATCGGCCAGTTGTCCGGCCCAAAAGGCGTCGGACAGGCGCAGGTTCAGGAAGCCCGGACCGGCGATCTCGGCGGCGGTGACGGCAGGCAGGACGCGCAATTCGCCGGCCAGCAGTTCGGCGATATCGCGGGGCTTCATGCCGGCGGCTTTGGACAGCACCATGGCGGCGTTGGTCGAGACATCGCCGTGGGCCGCCTCGCGCGGGGGCTCGGCCGTCACCTTGGAAGTATCGAGGCCGCCGGGCAGCGCGCCCTTGGCGGCCAGCCGGTCCAAAGCGGTAATGATGTCTTCGCGGAAGGTCTTGAACAGATTCATGGTTTCTCTTGCAGGTCAAAGAGTCGACGATGTTCGTCGAGGGCGAAACGGTCGGTCATGCTGGCGATGTAGTCGGCGACGGCGCGGGCGGTGCCCGGCTGATCCTTGCCGTCGCAGGACTTCTGCCACCCGGGCGGCAGGCATTCGGGTTCGTGCACCAACAGCGTATACAGATCCTTGACCACCCGGCGGGCCTTGGAGGTCATGCGGTTGACCTTGTAATGGCGGTACATGTGGTCGAACAGAAAACGTTTCAACGCCCGGTCGTTGGCGCGCATCTCTTCCGAGAAAGCGGCCAGCGGCACACCCAGACGACGCACCGCCTCGGGGCTGTCGGGCTTGAATTCGGCGATGCGGCGCTTGGTTTCGCCGATCAGATCCAGAACCATCAGACCGATCAGCCGGCGCACCGATTCGTGGATGTGGACCGACGGATCGATATCGGGATGTTCCGCCTTCACCTGGGCGAAAACCGGCCCCACCAGCGGAACCTCAGCCAGATCGCCGATGGAAAATAGCCCGGCCCGCAGGCCGTCGTCGATATCGTGGTTGTTGTAGGCGATGTCGTCGGCTAGGGCGGCCACCTGCGCTTCGGCGCTGGCGAAGCTGTCCAGTTCCAGGTCTTCCTTGGCGGCGTAGTTCTGGATGGCCAGCGGCAGGGGCTTGGCGCCGGGAAAGCCGGTCAGCGGGCCGTTGTGCTTGACCAGCCCCTCCAGGGTTTCCCAGGTCAGGTTCAGCCCTTCGAATTCGTAATAGCGCCGCTCCAGCTTGGCGACGATGCGCAGGGACTGGGCGTTGTGGTCGAAGCCGCCGACCTTAGCGGTCATTTCCTGCAGCGCATCTTCGCCGGCATGGCCGAAAGGCGTGTGTCCCAGATCGTGGGCTAGGGCCAAAGCCTCGGCCAAGTCTTCGTTCAGGCGTAAAACCCGGCAGACCGAACGCGCGATTTGGCTGACCTCCAGGCTGTGGGTCAGGCGCGTGCGGAAGTTGTCGCCTTCGTGGTAAACGAAGACCTGGGTCTTGTACTGCAGCTTGCGGAAGGCTTCCGAATGGATGATGCGGTCGCGGTCCCGCTGGAAGGGAGAGCGCGTTTCGCTTTCGGCCTCGGGGAAGCGTCGGCCTCGGCTGCGTTCGGCCTTGCAGGCGTAGGGCGCTAGAAATTCGCTGGCGGTCATGGCCGGACAGTACCCCGCGGCGCAACCGCGTTCAACATCAATAGAATTCAGCGTCCTTGTTGACAGCCCGCCCGCCCCATGGCAAAGCCCGCCCATGAGCGAACATAATCCCATCATCGAAGACGCCGCCCCCGAGGAAAAAGCTCCGGGCCTGGAGCGGTTCACCCTGGCCGTCGTCCTGGTCATGGCCCTGCTGCGCGTGGCGCTGGCGGCCAGCGCCGGACTGTCGTCGGACGAAGCCTATTACTGGCAGTGGACACAAAATCTTCAGCTGTCCTATTTCGATCACCCAGCCATGATCGCCTATTGGATCTGGGCAGGCGTGCAGGTTCTAGGCGACACCGCCATCGGCGCGCGCCTGCCCGCCGTGCTGGGCAGTCTGATCACCACCGTCTTGCTGTGGGACGCCGCCCGGCTTTGCTTCCGCTCGCGCCGCGTCGCCGCCTGGACCGCCCTGTGGCTGAACTGCGGCCTGCTGTTCGCCGTCGCCGGCGTCATCGTCACCCCCGACACGCCGCTGCTGGTGTTCTGGTCGCTGGGGCTGTGGGGCATGGCCCGGATGATCCGCGAGAACCGCGCCCGCTGGCTGTTCGTCATGGCTGCGGCCCTGGGCCTGGGCGCCATCAGCAAATACACCATCCTGCTGCTGGCGCCGGGACTGTTGGCCACCGCCCTGCTGTTTCCCGATCTGCGCCGCTGGCTAGCCCGCTGGCAGACCTGGGCTGCCGCCGCGGTCGCCCTGGCCTGCACCGCGCCGTTATGGATCTGGAACGTCCAGCACGACTTCGCGTCCTTTCACAAGCAGCTCGGCCACGCCATGGCCGCCGAAACCAACATCAAGCCCCTGAGCAATCTGGGCGCCTTCCTCGGCAGCCAGATCGGACTGGTGACGCCTGTGATGTTTGGCTTCTGCCTGTGGGCCATGGGCTGGGCGCTGTGGCGGGGCTGGAAAGACAAGCGGGCGGAATGGTTCCTGCTGGGCGCCACCTCGCTGCCCATCTTCCTGTTCTTCTTGCAGCACAGCCTGGGCGGACTGGTTCAGGCTCATTGGGACGGACCGGCCTATCTGGCCGGCACCATCGCCGCCACCGGAGCCGGATGCCGCCTGAAAGGACATTGGCGCAAGCTGTTCGCCGCCGCCCCCATCCTGTCGGCGGTGATGACCCTGGTGGTGTTCTTCCAGGCGGGAACGGCCTTGCTGCCCCTACCGGTGAAGATCGACGCCCTGAAGCGGCTGGGCGGCTGGCCGGAGCTGGCCGCCGCCGTACAGGCCGAACGCGACGCCAATCCCGGCGCCTTCCTGTTCACCGAGAAGCACGACCCCACCGGCCCGCTGTCGTTCCTGCTGACCGATCACGCCCCGGTTTTCCTTCAGGGACATATCCGCCCCAGCTATTACAGCGCCGAGGACGTCGCCGCCCTGAAGGGCAAGGACGGCATCGTCATCACCCGTGCCGGATCCGGCGAAGACCGCTGGGCAAGAAAATTCTTCCGTGACTTCAAGCTGTTGCGGACCGTCACCCTGCATTGGGGTGGCCGGGCCTTCACCAGCTACGATCTGTTCCTGGGCCAAGGCTATACCGGCGGGCTGCTGGTCATGGGCGACGGCTGGAACGGTCAGACAGATAGCCCATAGGTCCAGCATTCCGCCCAGGCCAAGACTGCTAGGCTGGAGTGAATAACGTTCATTCCGCAGAAAGGACCGCCATGGCCCGACGCCACCTTATCCTGGCCGCCGCCGCGTTGCTGCTGGCGGGTTCATCCGCCCAGGCGCAGATCAGCACGATCCTGACCGCCCCCAAGACGCTGATCGACCGCGCCATCGAAGCCCGCTCGGTTCACGACATCGCCGAGGACAACCGCATCGTCGCCGAGATCAACGCCGCCATGGCCGAGATGGGCACCATCAAAGCCTCGACCGAAATTTACGAGCAACGCCTGCTGATCACCGGAATTTTCTCCGACAAGGCCACCTATGACGGTTTTCTTCAGAAAGTGAAGGCCGTCAAGGGCGTCAAAAAGCTCTATTGGCACGTCCTGTTCATGTCCGACGCCGATCAAAAGGCCGCGCATCTGCAAAGCTGGGCGGAAACCGTGGCCATGGGCACCAAGGCCCAGGCCCGGCTGGTCGGCACGGCGGGCGTCGCCGACGTCAATTTCCGCGTCACCGCCGACAGCACCGGCACTTTGTACCTGCTGGGCCGGGCCCGTTCGGCCGAAGAGGCCCGCAAGGCTCTGGCCCGCGTGCGCGACGGCGACAAGGTGAAAAAGGTCGTGGACTACGTGGACGTCCGCCCCTGACGCGGCGGCGCCGAAACGCAACGAAAAGGCCGGCTCTGACGAGCCGGCCTTTTTTGTTTTACCGGACAGTTGTTCTGTCAGGCGGCCTTAGGACGGGAACCGCCGCCCGGACCACGCCGACGCTGGCCGCCGGACGGCTTGCCGGCGCCTTGGCCGTGCGGAGCCGCTTTCGGCTTCTGCCCTTGAGGCTTGGGAGCCTGGGACTTCTGACCGTGGGACTGAGCCTGGACCTTCGATCCCTCGGACCGCTGCCCTTGCGGACGCGGTCCTTGGGAACGGCCGCCGCCACCGCCGCCGCCACGCTTCGGCGGCTTGGGCAAAGGACCGCCGCTTTTCAGGCGGCTGGCGATATCCTCGGCATGATAGGCATGCGAGGCATCGACCGGCACCGGCTGGCGGATGGCCTTCTCGATGGCCTTCAGATAGGTCAGCTCTTCCAATTCGCAGAACGACACGGCCTTGCCCTCGGCCCCGGCGCGCGCGGTGCGGCCAATGCGGTGGACATAACTCTCCGGCTCGTTGGGCAGTTCGAAGTTGATGACGTGGGTCACGCCTTCAACGTCGATGCCGCGAGCAGCGATGTCGGTGGCGACCAGGGCGCGCACGCGGCCCGCCTGGAATTCCGACAAAGCCCGCTGGCGGGCGCCCTGAGACTTGTTGCCGTGAATGGCCTCGGCGGAAACGCCGGACTTCATCAACTGTTCGGCCAGACGGTTGGCGCCGTGCTTGGTGCGGGCGAAGACGATGGCGCGACCGACCGATTTGTCGGACAGCACGTCCACCAGCAATTGCCGCTTGTCCTCGCGGGAGACGAACATCACCGACTGGGCGATGCGCTCCACCGTCGTGGCCTGGGGCGTGACTTCGACGCGGGCCGGATCGTTCAGCATACCGGAAGCCAGATCGGCCACCGCCGGCGGCATGGTCGCCGACAGGAACAGGGTCTGGCGGCGGGCCGGAACCTTGGCGACGATCTTACGCACGTCATGGATGAAGCCCATGTCGAGCATCCGATCGGCCTCGTCCAGAATCAGGACTTCGACGCAATCCAGGCGGATGTTGCCGCGGTCGACCAGATCGAGCAGACGGCCCGGCGTCGCCACCAGGATGTCGACGCCGTTGGCGACGGCCTTGATCTGCGGCTGCAAACCGACACCGCCGAAAATGGTAGTGCGGCGCAAGGACAGATGGCGGCCGTAAGTGGCGAAGCAGTCGCTGACCTGCACCGCCAGTTCGCGGGTGGGTGTCAGGACCAGGGCGCGGACAGCCTTGGGCTGGGGGCGCACTTTGTTTTCAGACAGACGGTGCAGCACGGGCAGCGCGAACGCCGCCGTCTTGCCGGTACCGGTCTGGGCGATGCCCAACAGGTCGCGGCCCGTCAGGATATGGGGAATGGCCTGGGCCTGGATCGGCGTGGGCGAGGCATAGCCTTCGGCAGCCACGGCCTTGCAGATCGCTTCGGCCAGCCCGAGTTCGGGAAACTGGGTCATATGGTCTTTCAGGATCTTTTAAAGATCGTCTGCGACGAAATCAGCGGCGACGCGGCGGCGGGCGGTTGCCGCCAGCCGGCGGGCCGGAACGTTCGTCCTTGTGTCGGAAATTGATGCGGGCCTTGGTCAGGTCATAAGGCGTCATCTCAACGGTGACGCGATCGCCGGCCAGCACGCGAATGCGATTCTTCTTCATGCGCCCCGAGGTGTAGGCCAGCACTTCGTGGCCGCTTTCCAGCATGACGCGGAAACGGGCGTCGGGCAGCACTTCGCTCACAACGCCGTCGAATTCGATGAGGTCTTCTTTAGCCAAAGTCTTAATGCTCTCCAGATGGTCCGGCGCCGTTATCCGGCGCCGTCACGATGTTCAACCGCCACGGCTGACGTTCCCGCCGCGCCCAAAACAACATTCCCCCAAGACGCCGCGGGCGCTGGGAAAAGACCGTCGCAGTGGGGAGACGCGAACTTTAGGTCACGGTGCGGTCAATCATCGTTCCTCCCGGTCTGCTGCTGCCGGTGGGCGGAATGACCGCCGGCGGCATGTGGCCTGCAACCAGGCTTACATCAGAACCGGCACCGACGGAGGACGATGGCGGGCGGACCCTAAAACACACTTAGGAAGTCCGTATATGGGCCTAGGTTGCGGCTTTGGCAAGACAATTTCCCAAAGCCGCTCACATGACCGTCATGCAACGGATGCTTTCGGCCAACACTTTCGTCCCGGTTGAACCCCACCGCGTCTTGACGGAAGATGCCCAGTCCACCGCAACAGGACTCCAGGGCTCATGGCTACACCGGTTTTCCGCACCGTCGCTTCGGCCTATCTGGCGGTCGCCAGCCTGTTGCTGACATTGCTGCCGGCCGCCGCCGCCGCCTATCTGTGGGTCTATCAGCCCGAGGCGCCGCGCTTTGTCGAGCACGACTTCCATATCTGGGGCATCGGTTCGGTGGTGGCGATCAGTTCGGTGCTCGCCCTGATCGCCCTGCGCTGCTACCTGGAGGGCGGCGAGCGGCTGACCCGCTATCTGGCCCTGGGTTTCACCGGTTTCTCCCTGTCCTACGCATTGCACGGCGTCCTGACGCCCCTGGCGGAATCGTCGCCGGCCCTGTTTCTTTTGCCCGGCCCGACCTCGCGGCTGATGATGTCGGCCTGCGTCCTGATCGGCGTTATGGGGCACGGCCACCCCGCCGATCCGGTGGAAAAGCGCAGGCAGCCCAGCCTATGGGTTCCCCAGCTGGTGGCCATGGTGCTGTTTCTACAACTGACGCTGTGGATCGCCACGGCCATGCCGGTATCCCCCCAGACATGGCGTTACGTCACCGAGGGCGGCGCCGGCATTCTGTCCGCCATCGTACTGCTGGTGCTGCCGTTGCGCGGGGTCCGCGGCCCCATGCTGTGGTATCACGCCATCGCCATGGCCTGGATGTTTCAATCGTCGGGCTGCTTCATTCTGGCGGCGCCGTGGAACCATATGTGGTGGCTGGCCCATATCGTCTCGCTGGGCGGCTTCCTGTTCCTGGGCTACGGCTTGGCCCAGGCGGCCCAAAGCAGCAGCAGTTTCGCCGATCTTTACAGTCCCAGCCGCGCTTTCGCCGATCTGTCGGACATGAAGCGGACCCAGGACATGCTGGAGCAGGCCATCGCCCGAGCCGATCAGGCCAACATGGCGAAAAGCCGCTTCCTGGCCTCGGCCAGCCACGACCTGCGCCAGCCGGTGCAATCCCTGATGCTGTTCATCGCTTTGCTGGAAACCTTCAGCCTGGATGAGCGCGCCCGCACGGTAGTGCGCAACCTGGGCAATGCGGTGCAGGCGCTCAAAAGCCTGCTGGACGGCCTGCTGGACATTTCCCGCCTGGACGCCGGCGTCATCGAGCCGAACCTGGTGAGCTTCGACTTGCGCCCGATGCTGACCTCGCTGTCCGAGGAATACAGCCTGTCCGCCGCCCGCAAGGGTTTGTCCCTGGGAGTCGCCTCGCCGGCTCTGTGGCTGCATTCCGACCCATCCTTGCTGGAACGCATCCTGCGCAATCTGATCGAAAACGCCATCAAGTACACCGACCAGGGCGGCGTCGCCATCGACTGCCGGGTCCGTGACGGCATGGCCCGGCTTGAACTGCGCGACACCGGCATCGGCATCCCGGAAGACCAGCGCGAAATGGTGTTCGACGAGTTTCATCAGTTGAACAACCCCGAGCGCGACCGCAGCAAGGGGCTGGGACTGGGGCTGGCCATCGTCCGGCGTCTGGTCAAGCTTCTGGGGGTTTCCCTCGACATGCAAAGCTCGTTGGGCAAGGGCACCAGCTTCACCCTCAGCGTTCCGGTGGGCAAGCAGCCCGCCTTGGAACCGGCGAACGAGGACACTCCGCTCGGCCGCCGGGGACTGGCCCTGGTGATCGAAGACGACGAGGCGGTGCTGGCCGGTCTGACATTGCTGCTGGAGCATTGGGGCTGGCGGGTGCTGTCGGGAGCCGAGCCGCGGGACATCCTGCATCAGCTGAAACCCGGCGAAATTCCCGATCTGGCTTTGTCCGACTATCGTCTTCGCGACGAACTGACCGGCATCCAAGCTTTGGCTGAAATCTGCGACCGGTTGGGAACAAGCATCCCGACCATCCTGCTGACCGGCGACACCGCGCCGGAACGCATGAGCGAAGCCGTGCAGAGCGGCTTTCTGATGCTGCACAAGCCTGTCACGTCCGACGGACTTTTAAGAGCCTTGCGGATCGTCATGGCGGCTCCGCAGGAGACGAAAGAATAAACCGGGGCAATATGCCGGGATCGTCGGAGCGGATTGATCTTCCGATGCATCGGAGACCCGCGTATAGTCCGCCGTCCGGCGGGACCGTTCTCTTCCAGCAGGGAAATATAGACTTATGATTGTTCGTGATCGCCCTGGATTGTTTCAGGTCATTTTCACTATTCGCGGCTCGATTCTCCAAAGAATTTACCCTCAAATCATTCTGGTTATGGCGCTTTCCTGCGTGGTCGTCTGGGCTCACTGGGAAATGCCGTCCCTTGTTCCCGTCTTCAACGGCGCGCCGTTCGCCTTACTGGGCGTCGCTCTGTCGATCTTCCTCGGTTTTCGCAACAGCGCCTGCTACGACCGCTGGTGGGAAGCCCGCAAGCATTGGGGGCAACTGGTCGCGACCTGCCGCGATCTGTCCAGACAGTCTCTGCTTTTGGACGAGCGCGGCGCGGAGGCCAGCCGCAAACGCCGCGAGATGCTGCATCTGACCATCGCCTTCACCCACGCTCTGGTGGATCATTTGCGGCACGACCATCAGTCGCCGGAAATCCTGTCCCTCGTTCCCGAGGAAGAGCGCCCCGCTTTCGCGGCCAGCGACAACAAGCCGGCCTTCATCCTGCTCTGTCTTGGCAAAATCCTGGCCGGGATGCGCGCCGACGACACCTTGTCGGCGATCGAGTTCAGCCTGCTCGACGGCACGCTCTGGCATATGAACGGCGTTCTCGCCGCCTGCGAACGGCTGAGAAACACCCCTGTCCCGTTCGGCTACACGCTGCTTTTGCTGAGAACGGCTTATATCTTCTGCTTCCTGGTGCCGTTCGGCTTTGCCGACGTACTGGGATGGACGACCCCCATCGCCGCCGCGGTTTTCGCCTATACCTTCTTCGGTCTCGACGCCTTGGGCGACGAATTGGAAGAGCCGTTCGGCAGTCTTCCCAACGATCTGCCCATCCGCGCCATCGCCGTCAACATCGAGATTTCCATCCGCGACGCCCTGGGCGATGAGGAACGGCCCAAACCGCTGGCGCCGTCCAACTACGTCCTGTTATGACGCGGCAAGAAAATGCGCGAAGCCCGCGTCATGACAAAACCGCCACCCCATAGAGTCCGTGTCCCATCATGAGCTTCAACACCTGGGCCGCCTTCGCCCTGCTGTTCCTTGTTTTGTCCTACACCCCCGGCCCCAACATGTTGCTGGCGGCGTCGCACGGCATGCTGTTCGGGCCGAAGCGCACCATCGCCACCGCCGCCGGCCTGATCGCCGGGCTGTGGGTGTGGATCGGCGTCTCGGCTGCCGGCGTCGGCGCCGTGCTGTCAGCCTCGCCCCAGGCCTTCGACATCGTCCGTTGGGCCGGATCGGCTTATATGGCGTGGCTGGGCTACAAGGCGCTGACCGCTCCGCCCATGGACCTTGAGAACGGCCAGACCGAGGAAGGAGCCGGCGTCACCGTCCTCAAGCGCGCCTCGCAGGGTTTGGCGGTGTCGCTGTCCAATCCCAAGGCCATCGTCATCTTCACCGCCGTCCTTCCCCAATTCATCGACCAGACCCGGCCCCTGCTGCCTCAGGTCGGATACGAGATCGCCACCATCACCGTGCTGGAATTCAGCATGATCATGTCGTCGGCAACGCTGTCGGGGCGGCTGGTGCCCTGGCTAAAGCGTTCGGGCCGTACCAGCTGGATCAACCGCATCAGCGGCGGCGTTCTGGTCGTCGCCGCCGTTCTTCTGGCGGGAATCGCCCATCTTTAAAAAGCCGGAACAATGCCCACCTGCCCTTCTATCGTGATCGTCACGATGGGAGGACAACACATGAGAAAGCTGTCCCTATGGACGGCGGGCCTGATGGCCTGCGCCGTCCCGTCTCTTATCGTTCCGGCCCAGGCCGCCGACGCCGCCAAGGAAATCTCCACCGCCGCCACCCATGCCGAAATGGCCGGCGCCGCCGCCGACGCCAAGATGGTGCAGATGCATCTTCACCATGTGGTCAACTGTATCGTCGGCCCCGGCGGCATGGATTTCGACGCCGCGGCTGGAAATCCATGCAAGGACGCCGGAGACGGCGCGCTGAAGGACGCACCCGACAAGGCCGCCCCCCTGACCGAAGCCCTGGCCAAAGCCAAGGCCGGATTGGCCACCACAGATGTTTCCATGGCCAAATCCGCCGCCATGGAAGCGGCGGCAAGCCTGAACAAGGCCAAGTGACCGACCGGAGCGGCGGCTTTGAAATAAAGGCCGCCGCTTCCGTTTGTTGGCCGATGGGACAGATTTTTCGTAATATCCCCGAACCTGGGCCGTACAAGCCCTTGACCCATTCTGCCGACATGGTTTCCTGATGCGCTTGTCCCTGTCCAAAACCATTGCCGCGGCGGCGGTCGGTTCCGCTTTGCTGGTGGCGCTGATACGCCCCCTGTCCGGACCCGAGAACGCCGCCTTGGCCCTGGCCGTGGCGGCGTTGGGTTTGTTCGCCACGGCGGCCATCCCCGAATACATCACCGCTCTGGGCTTCTTCACCTTGGCCATGCTGTTCAAGGTCGCGGCGCCGTCGGTGGTCTTCACCGGCTTCGAGTCCGCCGCCCTGTGGCTGATCTTCGGCGGACTGGTCGTCGGCGTGGCGGTGAAAAGCACCGGTCTGGGAGAGCGCATCGCCCAAGGGCTGGCTCCGCGTTTCGGCGACGGCTATTGGGGCGTCGTCACCGGCGTCACCGTGGTCGGCGTGGCGCTTGGCTTCATCATGCCGTCGTCCATGGGCCGTGCCGTGCTGCTAATGCCCATCGCCATGTCGCTGGCCGACCGCTTCGGTTTCGAACCGGGCAGCAAGGGCCGTTCCGGCGTTTTAATCGCCGCCGCCTTCGGCTGCCACGTTCCGACGTTTTCCGTGCTGCCCGCCAACGTCCCCAACGTGGTTTTCGCCGGCGCCGCCGAAACCCTGTATCATTGGTCGCCCACCTACGGCAGTTATCTGCTGCTGCATTTTCCGGTGCTGGGGTTCCTCAAAACCGTCTTGATGATCCCGATGATCGTCTGGATGTGGCCCGACCAACCCAAACCCCGGCCGGCCCTGCCCCCGGCCTCCATGAGCCGGGACGAACGCTGGCTGGCTCTGCTGATCGCCGCGGCCCTGGCCTTGTGGGCCACCGATTTCTGGCACCGCATCAGCCCGGCCTGGATCAGCATGGCGGTCGCGGTGATCCTGTTGCTGCCCCATCCCAAGCTGGGACTGGTGGGCCGCAAGGCTTTTTCCGAGCAGATCAATTACGGTTCGCTGTTTTACGTCGCCGGGATCATGGCGCTGGGGGCCTTGGTGGACAAATCTGGCCTTGGCGCCCGCATGGCCCAGGCCATTCTGAACATCGCCCCGCTGGTCCCGAACCAACCGGCGATGAATTTCGCCAGCCTGTCGCTGATCAGCACGGTCGTCAGCATGGTCACCACCCTGCCCGGCGCACCGTCGGTGCTCACCCCCCTGGCCGGACAGATGGCCGAGGCCTCGGGTCTGCCGCTGCCGTCGGTGCTGATGAGCCAGGTGCTGGGCTTTTCCAATCCGGTGCTGCCCTATGAATCGGCGCCGTTGATCGTCGCCTTGCAGATCGGCGGGGAACGCATGGAAGGCGCCGTGAAACTGTGCCTGCTGCTGGCCTTGGTCAGCATCGTTCTGCTGCTGCCTCTGAACTACCTGTGGTGGCGGCTGCTGGGCTGGATCTGAGATACACTTTGTAACCAAATCGCTCATTGCCCGGAAATCTTCGCGGGCTAGAGTGCGGGCCTGACGTTCTAAGGGATTATCCACGATGCTAGGTGTTTCCATGTTGCGCCGCCGCCCCGGTCTGGTGGGGTTGTCTGTTGCCGGTGTGGTGCTGGGCGGCCTTGTCGCCTGGCGACTGATCTCCCCGGCAAGCGGTCCCGGCGGCGGACCGGGAGGCCCTGGAGGACCAGGCGGCAACCGCGCCATTCCGGTGCTGACGGCCCAGGTGGTCCGCAAGGACATTCCGGTTTATCTGGAAGGGCTGGGCACGGTGGTGGCCTATAACGCGGTGACGGTGCATTCGCGCATCGACGGCGAACTGGTCAACGTCGCGTTCCAAGAAGGTCAGGACGTCAAGGCCGGCGATCTTCTGGTTCAGATCGACCCGCGCACCTATCAGGCCGCCCTGGAACAGGCATTGGCCACCCGCGACAAGGATCAGGCTCAGTTGGAGGAAGCCAAGCTGGACCTTCAGCGCTATCTCAGCCTGGGCAACCGCGTCACCCAGCAAAGCGTGGACAGCCAGCGTTCGACCGTCCGTCAGCTGGAAGCGTCGGTGAAGTCCGATATCGCCGCCATCGACACCGCCAAGGCTCAATTGAGCTACACCACCATCACCTCGCCCATCGACGGACGCGCCGGCCTGCGGCTGGTGGACAAGGGCAACATCGTCCATTCCAGCGACACCACCGGACTGGTCAGCATCGCCCAGTTGAAGCCGATTTCCGTCACGTTCACCCTGCCCCAGCAGAACCTGCGGGCCATCAACCAGCAATTGCAGCATCAAAGCGCCCTGCCGGTAACGGCCACCGAGGCCGACGGCAAGACCGTGATCGACCAGGGAACCGTGTCGCTGGTGGACAACGCCATCGACCAGACCACCGGCACCATCAAGCTGAAGGCCACCTTGCCCAACGAGCATCTGTCCCTGTGGCCGGGCGGATTCGTCAATGTCCGCCTGCAACTGGACACCCGTCACGACGGTCTGGTGGTTCCCGCCACCGCCATCCAGCGCGGCCCTCAGGGCAGCTTCGTTTATGTGGTCGGCCAGGATCAGACCGCCGAAATGCGCGCCGTCACCGTAGCGCTGACCGAAAACGGCGAAACCTTGCTTGAAAAAGGCGTCGAGCCCGGCGAAACCGTGGTCATCGACGGCTCGTCGCGCCTGAAGGCCGGCAGCAAGGTCAGCCTGCGCGAGACCGCCGCCGCTCCGGCTGCATCCCCGGCAGCGCCCGGAGCCGCCGCCCCCGACGCACCCGCCCCTGACGCCGAACACAAGCGCAAACGCAAGGATGGGCAGGCACAATGAACGGAATTTCCGCGCCCTTCATCGCGCGGCCCGTTGCCACATGGCTGTTGGCGATCGGTCTGGTCCTGATGGGCATTCTGGGGTACCGCCTGCTGCCGGTTTCGGCCTTGCCGCAGGTGGACTTTCCCACCATTCAGGTGACCACCCAGCTGCCGGGCGCCAGCGCCGACACCATGACCTCGCTGGTCACCACGCCGCTGGAACGCCAGTTGGGCCTGATCGCCGGCCTGAAGAGCATGACCTCGACCAGCTCTTACGGCACCAGCGCCATCACCTTGCAGTTCGATCTGGCGAAAAATCTCGACGTCGCCTCCGAGGACGTTCAGGCGGCCATCGACGCCGCCAAGGGCGTGCTACCCACCAACCTGCCTTACCCGCCCACCTATTCCAAGGTCAACCCGGCCGATCCGCCGATTCTGACCCTGGCCCTGACCTCGGACAGCCTGCCCATCACCAAGCTGAACGACGTCGCCGACACCCTGCTGGCTCAAAAGCTGTCGCAGGTGACCGGCGTCGGCCGCGTGCTGGTCGAGGGCGGCCAGCGGCCGGCTTTCCGCATCCAATTGGACCCGAACCGGGTGGCTTCCTACAACCTGACCCTGGACGAGATCCGCACCACCCTGAACAAGGCCAACACCGACCTGTCCAAGGGCAGCTTCGACGGCCCGCATCAGGCCTTGTCCATCGGCGCCAACGACCAGATCACCGACGCCAAGGACTACGAGAACGCCATCGTCGCCTATCGCAACAGCGGCGCCGTCCGCGTCAAGGATCTGGGCGGCGTGGCGGAAAGCGTCGAAAACACCAAGACCGCCGGCTGGTACGACGGCAAACCCGCCGTCATCGTCGACATCCAGCGCCAGCCGGGCGAGAACATCGTCGCCACCGTGGACCGGGTGAAACAGCTTTTACCGCAGTTGGACCAAGCCATCCCCACCGGCATCACCATCTCGATCCTGGCCGACCGGACCGAAACCATCCGCGCTTCGGTCGATGACGTGGAATTCACCCTGACGCTGACCATCGGTCTGGTGATCATGGTGATCTTCCTGTTCCTGCGTTCGGGCCGGGCCACCGTCATTCCCGGCGTGGCGCTGCCGCTGTCGCTGGTGGCGACCTTCGGCGCCATGGCTGCCTGCGGCTTCTCGCTGGACAATCTGTCGCTGATGGCCCTGACCATTTCCGCTGGTTTCGTCGTCGACGACGCCATCGTCATGATCGAGAACATCGTCCGCTACATCGAAAAGGGCGAAAAACCGCTTCAGGCCGCCTTCAAGGGCGCCAAGGAAATCGGCTTCACCGTCGTCTCGCTGACCGTGTCGCTGGTGGCCGTGTTCATTCCCCTGCTGTTCATGAGCGGTATCGTCGGACGCCTGTTCCGCGAATTCGCCCTGACCCTGACCATTGCCGTGGTCATCTCGGCGGTGGTATCGCTGACCCTGACGCCGATGATGTGCGGCCACATGCTGAAGGAAGGGCATGAGGAAGCCCAGTCGGGCCGCTTCTTCAACTGGCTGCTGCGCCATTACGAGCAGACCCTGCACATCGTCATGCGCCATCAGTTCAAGACCCTGATGGTCGCCGTCGCCACGCTGGTCGGCACGGTGCTGCTGTATCTGATGATCCCCAAGGGCTTCCTGCCGCTGGAAGACACCAGCCTGATCATTGCCACCACCGACGCCCGCCAGGACATTTCCTTCCCGGCCATGAGCAAGCTCCAGGCGCGGGTGGCCGAGATCGTCGGGCAAGACCCCGACGTGACGGCCGTGGCCTCGTTCCTGGGGGCCGGCACGGTCAACCCGACCGCCAATTCCGGCCACATGACCATCGCCCTGAAGCCGAAGAACAACCGCAATTCTTCGGCGGACGAGATCATCGCCCGCCTGTCGGAAAAGCTGGAACAGGTTCCCGGCATCGACACCCACATGCAATCCAGTCAGGATATCCAGCTGAGCGCGCGCACCAGCCGCACCCAGTACCAGTACACCCTGATGGACGTCGACGGCGACGAACTGGCCCAGTGGGCCCCCAAACTTCAGGCGGCGCTGCAAGCCTTGCCGGAATTGACGGACGTCGCCACCGACCAGAACAACAACGGCATACAGGCCGACGTCCGCATCGACCGCGACAAGGCCTCCCGCCTTGGCGTGACGGCGTCGGACGTGGACGACATCCTGTATGACGCCTTCGGCCAGCGGCAGATTTCCACCATCTACAGTCAGGTCAACCAATACCATGTGGTGATGGAGGTCGATCCGCGCTTCCAACTGGGGCCGGAATCCCTGAAGACCCTGTATGTGCGCTCGTCCACCGACGCCCTGGTGCCGCTGTCGGCTTTCGCCACCGTGCGCCGCGCTCCGGTTTCACTGGCCATCACCCATCAGGCCCAGTTCCCCTCGGTCACGCTGTCGTTCAACTTGACCAGCGGCGCCTCTCTGGGACAGGCCATCGACGCCATCGACGCCGCCAAGGCCAGCCTCGGCGTTCCCTCCAGCGTCCGCGGCGACTTTTCCGGCGATACCGCCGAATTCCGCTCGTCCCTGGCCGACGAGCCGTGGTTGATCCTGGCCGCCACGGTGGTGATCTACATCGTGCTGGGCGTGCTCTATGAAAGCACCATCCATCCGGTGACCATCATCTCGACCCTGCCGTCGGCGGGCGTCGGCGCCTTGCTAGCCCTGATCCTGACCGGGCACGACCTGTCGCTGGTGGGATTGATCGGCATCGTGCTGCTGATGGGCATCGTCAAAAAGAACGCTATCATGATGATCGACTTCGCCCTGACCGCCGAGCGCGACGAAGGCAAATCGGCCCATGATTCCATCGTCCAGGCCTGCATTCTGCGTTTCCGACCCATCATGATGACCACCATGGCCGCCCTGCTGGGCGCCATTCCCCTGGCGCTGGGGCATGGTCCGGGGTCCGAGTTGCGCCGCCCGCTGGGCATCGCCATCGTCGGCGGCCTGCTGCTGAGCCAGCTTCTGACCCTTTACACCACGCCGGTGGTCTATCTTTACATGGAACGGCTGAAAACCTGGCTGCGCCGCAAGGCCGGAGCCGACGCCCTGCCGCAAGAAGCGGCGGAGTAAGCGGTCATGAGTCTGACCGAACTCTTTGTGCGAAGACCAATCGGCGTGCTGCTGCTGGGGCTGGGGTTGTTCCTGACCGGCGCCGTGGCCTTCAACCTGTTGCCCGTGGCGCCTTTGCCGCGGGTCGACATTCCCACCATCATGATCTCGGCCAAGCTGCCCGGAGCAGCCCCCGAAACCATGGCGGCCACCGTCACCGCGCCGCTGGAGCGCCGCCTGGGCGAAATCGCCGGCGTGTCCGAGATGACCTCCTCCAGCAGCCAGGGCTCGGCCAGCATCATCATCCAGTTCGATCTGTCGCGCAGCGTCGACAGCGCCGCCAAGGACGTTCAGGCCGCCCTGAACGCGTCGGGCGGCGATTTGCCCGCCGACATGCCGAACCCGCCGACCTACCGCAAGGCCAATCCCGCCGACATGCCCATCATGGTGCTGGGCGTAACGTCGGAAAACCTGCCGCTGTCGAAGCTTTACGACGTCTCCGACACCATTCTGGCGCAGAGCATCTCGCAGCTTGAAGGCGTTTCCCAGGTCAGCGTCGGCGGCGCCGTCAAACCGGCCGTGCGCATCCAGGCCAATCCCTCGGCCCTGGCCGCCATGGGCGTCGGGCTGGAAGATTTGCGCACCGCCATATCCGGCGCCAACGCCAACAAACCCAAGGGCAGCCTGGACGGTCTGGACCAGGGATATGCCATCGGCGCCAACGACCAGTTGACCAGCGCCGCCGACTACGCGCCGCTGATCGTCAAAACCACCAACGGCGCCATCGTCCGCCTGAGCGACGTCGCCAAGGTGCTGCCCGGCCAGGAGAATGACCGCCAGGCCGGCTGGGCCGACCGCAAGAAAGCCGTTCTGGTCATCATCCAGAAACAGGCCGACGCCAACATCATCGAAACCGTCGACCGCATCAACGCCGTCCTGCCCCAGTTGGAAAGCTGGCTGCCGGCCGGAGCCGAGGTCACGGTGGTCAACGACCGCACCACCACCATCCGCGCCAGCGTCCACGATGTCGAACGCACCTTGCTGATCACAACCGGGCTTGTGATCCTGGTGGTGCTGTTCTCGCTGGGACGCCTGACCCCCACCGTGGCCGCCAGCGTCACCGTCCCGCTGTCCCTGGCCGGCACCTTCGCCGCCATGTGGCTGCTGGGCTACAGCCTGAACAACATCTCGCTGATGGCCTTGACCATTTCCGTGGGCTTCGTCGTCGACGACGCCATCGTCATGATCGAAAACATCGCCCGCCATGTGGAAAATGGCGATTCGCCCCTGAGCGCCGCCGTGAAGGGGGCCAAGGAGATCACCTTCACCGTCATTTCCATCAGTATTTCCCTGGTGGCGGTGTTCATTCCCCTGCTGTTCATGGGCGGCGTGGTGGGGCGCATGTTCCGCGAGTTCGCCGTCACCTTGACCGCGTCGATCATGATTTCCATGCTGGTGTCCATCACCGTCACCCCGGTGGTCTACGGCCACCTGATGCACCTGCGCGCCAACAAGCCCCGCAAGATGCACCTGCATTGGGGCGAAAGCCTGATGAGCAGGGCCCAGCGCACCTATCTGAACGGCCTGTCCTGGGTGATGCGCCACCAGATCGTCATGCTGTGCGTGATGGCCGGTACCATCGCCTTCACCATCTATCTGTACGGCGTGGTGCCGAAAGGCCTGTTCCCCCAGCAGGATACCGGCCTGGTGATGGGCATGACCGAAGCCCGCATCGACGTCTCGTTCCGCGATCTGGCCGCCAAACAGCAAAAGGTGGTCGAGGTTCTGCTGAATGATCCGGCGGTCGAACGCGCGGCCTCGTTCGTCGGCTCGGGCGGTCCCGGCCCGTCTGGCTCCAACACGGGCCGCATGTTCATCACCCTGAAGCCCATTGCCGAGCGCAAGCTGTCCGCCGACAAGGTGATCGCCCGCCTGCGCCCCAAGCTGGCCGCGATCCCCGGCGTCAACGTCTTCCTGATGCCGGCCCAGGATCTGTTCATCGGCGGACGCTCGCCCCGGTCGCAATATCAGTTCGTCCTGTCCAGCGAATCCCTGGACGATCTGAAGACCTGGACGCCCAAGCTGATCGACCGCCTGCGGGCCGAACCCGGGCTGGTCGACGTCACCAGCGATCAGGACGACGCCACCTCGCAAGAAACCGTCGTCGTCGACCGAGACGCCGCCGCCCGCCTGGGGCTGGACATGACGTCGATCGACAACGCCTTGCAGGACGCCTTCTCGCAACGGCAGATTTCCACCATCTACACCCAGCGCAACCAGTATCATGTGGTTCTGGAAGTCAGCACCGATCTGCAAGAGGAAGCCACGGCCCTGCAGCGGATCTATGTCGCGTCCAGTTCCGGCGCCCAGGTGCCGCTGTCGGCGGTGGCCCATTTCCAGATTGATCCCATGGCGCCGTCTGTCAACCATCAGGGACAGTTCCCGGCATCGGCCCTGTCTTTCAACCTGCTGCCCGGAACGCCCCTCAGCGTCGCGACCGAAGCCGTGCAGAAAGCCGCCCTGGAAATCGGCATGCCCGCCAGCGTGCATACGGAATTCGCCGGCAATGCCAAAGCCTTCGCCGACACCACCCGCAATCAGCCCATGCTGATCATGGCGGCCTTGCTGGCCATCTACATCGTGCTTGGCGTGCTGTACGAAAGCTGGCTGCATCCGGTGACGATCATCTCGACCCTACCGTCGGCGGGCATCGGGGCCTTGCTGGCCCTGCTGATCTCGGGCACCGAGCTTTCCATCATCAGCGTCATCGGCGTGATCTTGCTGATGGGCATCGTCAAAAAGAACGGCATCATGCTGGTGGACTTCGCCATCGAAGCCGAGCGCAAGCGGGGCATCTCTCCCGAGCGCGCCATCATGGAGGCCTGCAAGCACCGCTTCCGCCCCATCACCATGACCACCCTGGCCGCCGTCCTGGGGGCCGTTCCGCTGGCCCTTGGCACCGGCACCGGCTCGGAGATGCGCCAGCCGCTGGGCATTTCCATCGTCGGCGGTTTGCTGGTGTCTCAGCTTCTGACCCTTTACACCACTCCGGTGGTCTATCTGGCCCTGGGCCGTCTTGCCCGCTGGCGCAAGGCCCGGGCCGAAACCCGTCTTTCCACAGGGATGCATAATGTCCAAGACGCTTAACCGCCCCCTGCTCGCCTCGTTCGTTCTGTTCCTGCCGCTGGCGTTGGGCGCCTGCGATGTCGGCGATCCTTACGCCCGCCCCGAAACCGCCACGCCCAAGGGCTGGCAGGAAAACGCCGATCAAACGTCCTGGCCGTCGACCGGCTGGTGGACGGCTTTCGGTTCCGATGAATTGAACAGCTATATGCAGGCGTCGCTGGCCGACAATCTGGATATCGCCGCCGCCGTCGCCCGCATCCGCGAGGCCGACGCCACCGCCAAGATCGACGGCGCTTCGCTGCTGCCCACCCTGGATGCCAGCCTGGCTCCCTCGCGCAGCCAGACGCCCGTCACCAGCAAGACCAGCGGCGGCAATACCAAGCCGACCCTGTCCAACAACATTACCGCCAAGCTGTCGACCTCCTATGAGATCGACTTCTGGGGCAAGAACGCCGCCACCAGCGCTTCGGCCCTGGCCAGCGCCCAGGCCAGCCGCTTCGACCGGCAGACCGTGGGCCTGACCACCCAAGCCAGTCTGGCCGATACCTATTTCACCATTCTCAGCCTGCAAGAACGCCTGACCTTCGCCCACTCCAATCTGGCCAACGGCCAGGAAGTGCTGTCTGCCATTCAAGACAAGTTCCGCGCCGGCACCGCCACCGATCTGGATGTCGCCCAGCAGGAGAACGAGGTGGCCACCCTGGCCGCCGCCATTCCGCCGCTGGAGCAAAGCCTGGGCGAGAACAAGACCGCCCTGGCCCTGCTGATCGGCAAGCTGCCCGAGCAGATCGACCCCAAGGGCGCCGGCCTGACCGGCATCGCCCTGCCGGCCGTCAAGGGCGGCCTGCCCTCGGAACTGTTGATGCGCCGCCCCGACGTGCAATATGCCGAGCAAAACCTGATCGCCGCCAACGCCGACATCACGGTGGCTCGCGCCGCCCTGTTCCCCAGCGTATCCCTGACCGGCGGCTTAGGGTACGAAAGCAACGCCCTGAACAATCTGATCCAGCCCACCAGCCTGTTATGGTCGTTGGCCGGATCGGTGACCCAATCCATTTTCCATGGCGGCGCCTTGGAAGGCGAAGTCGAATACAAGCGCGCGCGCTACGACGAGTTGGTCGCCACCTATCGCAAGGCGGTGCTGTCGGCCTTCATCGACGTGGACAACGCCCTGATCGCCGTGCGCAAGACCGACCAGCAGGAAGCGGCCCAGCGCCGGGCCGAGGAAACCGCCCGCCGCGCCTATGAGCTGTCGATGGACCAGTTGCGCGGCGGCGTGGCGGAAATCACCACCGTGCTGAACACCCAGCGCACCCTGTTCTCGGCCCAGGACACGCTGGTTCAGGCCCGCTTGTCCCACCTTGAAGCCGTGGTCAGCCTGTACAAGGCCCTGGGCGGCGGCTGGGAGGGACAGCCCTAAGCCCAGCGCCGAGCGGCGAATAAAAGTGAAAAGGCCCGGGGGCTATTGCGCCTCCGGGCCTTTTTTCAGTCATCAGGACTGATGGTCAGCTTGTGCTGACGCTGACGTGGGTATCGACATAAAGATGTTCGGTCACGCCGTGGATAGTGCTGGTATAGACCTGATAGCTGTGACTGGCGCCGTCCACCGTCAAAGTGGTGGTCGCTCCCGTCGTCGTCCACCCCGAACCGCCGACGTCGCTGTCGTGATTCAGCTTCAGCACATCGCCGCTGGTTCCGCCGATGATCAGAGCATGGCTGGCGTTGCTGGCGCTGACCCCGGCCGCCGTCAACTGGCTGTTGCTGTCGTTGGCGGCGGAATAAACCGCATCCTCGTTCAGCACCAGGGTCGAACTGTGGCTGTTGGCCAGATCCAACATGTCGAAATGCTCGACGCTGTCGGAACGATGGCTTCCCCCGGTGACGGTGGCCGACGTCGATGCGCCGCTGCCGGTCAGGTCGATGGTGGCCGCGCTGGTAAAAGCGAAGCTCAGCTTCGAACTGCCTGACCCGCCGTCCAAATAGGCGAAGCGGTTATCGCCGACGATCACCGTATCGTCGCCCGACACCGCCAGGATTTCGTCGGCGCCGCCGCCGCCCGACAGAGTCTGGTCGCCATGGCCGCCGACAATGTATTCGTCGTTGCCGTTGCCGCCGTAATAGCTGCCGGTGGTGCTGTAGGCGTAATGCTCGACCAGGGTGATGCTGGTGTCGCTGTAGCTCAACGACAGGGCCACGCCGTCGGCGGCATAGCTGTCCAACCCGGTGATGTGGGCGAAACTGCCGGTATCGCTCAGCATGTTGGTCATCAAGACCATGCTGTCATAGGTGTTCAGCACCGACCCCGCCTCGGCCAGGATTTTCAGATCGCCGCCGGCGGCATTGAAGTCATGGCCGTTCACATCCATCAGATCGTGGCTGCTGGCCGACGAGACATCCATGTTGATATGGCTGCCGAAGGCCAGATCCACATCGCCGCCAAGAGTGGCCGTGCCCACCACATGGTCTCCGGTGCTGCTGGAGCTGTCGCCCGGATCATAGCCCACCGACAGATAGGCCGTGTAGCCGCTGGCCAGCACGACCGTCTGCACCCCCTCGCTCGCCTGCGCCGTCAGAACGCCGGTGGCCTGGGTGGCGGCCATGATGTAGTTCAGGGTTTCGCCGATGGCCAGATCCAACGACACGGTATGAACGTCGGCGCCCATCACCAGCACCTCGCTGGTGCTGGTTTGAACAAGATGAATGCCTTCCAGCGTGATCTTGTCGTTGCCGCCGTTGGTCAAAACGGCATAGCCGCTGCCGGTCATCGTCACCTGCAGGCCGCTGCCGCCGATCGTAGTGTTGATATATAGAACGTCGCTGTTTCCGCCTTCGAGGACGAAGGTTCCGGCGACGCCGCTGGCCGCATCGATGGAAATCAGGTCGGCGCCGGAACCGCCCAGCACAGTCAGGCTTTCATCGTTGTAGTTGGCCAGGGCGATGGAGGAGTAGCCATGGAAGCTGCTCAGGTCCAGGGTGTGGATACCGGCTTCGGCGGCCCAATACCCCAGATTCGCCACCACGGAATCGACGTTGTAGGTCAGATCGCCGGTGGCGGTGTGATAGGTGAATTCACCCACCTTGACGTCGCTGAAACCGGCGACGTGGGACATGCTGTCCGCGTCCAGCGTCATGACGCTGTAGGTGCTGTAGTTGTGCGTCGCGCCGCCGCCCAGATACAGGGTCATCCCCGACAGATCGGTGGTGAAATTCGGCGACCCTTGAGTCAGGAAATAGAAATCCATCATCAATTCGGTGATGCCGACCGTATGGGCGGTGGTGCTCAGCGTCACGCCCGACGACTGGCCGTCGATTTGCAACACCTCGATATTGCGGTAGTTGGCGTAGGCCGAGAAATCCAGGGCCGAGCCCAAGACGCTGTTGGTCAGTTCCAAGGTGGCGTGGCTGGAATTGCCGTCGATATAGGAAATGCCCGACAAGGCCCCCGTCTCGGCGACGATCAGATCGCCCGCCGTCGCACCGACGACCGAACCAGAAGCCTGTAAAGCCGTCAGGCTGCCTTTGATCGAATACAGCTCGTCGTCGGACCACAAAACCTGACCGTCGGCCAGATATAAGGTAGCGACGTTGGCCGTCTCGCCACTGACATTGTTCAGCAGCAGGCTCGATCCGCTTTCGGTGATTTCATTCGACACCAGCGAAATGCTGGACAGCACGACGGATTCCCCGAGCAGGGTCAAGGACACGGTGGAGCCGTTCCAAGTGTGCCAGCCCACGTTCGCCACATCCAGCACATCGGTGCCGCCGTTGCCGATCAGGGTTTCCGGGTTTTCGCTGCCCGACAGCACGAAGGTGTCGTTGCCGGCGGTGCCTTTGATCGCCACCACGTCGCTGAACAGGATCGAGGAACTGCCGTTCCAGCCCGACACCACACCATAGGTTCCGTTGCCGGCAATGTCGATCAAGGCGCCGGAGGTGGAATCCAGCCCCTGCAAATCCATGGTGACGTTGCCGCTGGTCCAGCCAGTGCCGATCAGGGCGCCGCCGTCATTGCTCATCTGGATGTCGGTGAAGCTGCCGGCGGCGCTGACCAGCGTGTCGGTATAAAAGGCGCCCTTGGTGTAGTCGTGCGCCACCGTGCCGTATTGGCCGTCCCCGGCCAAAGTCAGCGTGATGGTGTTGCCGTCGGACAGGGTCCAGTTGAGATAGGTCGTCGAGCCCGACAGGTTGATCAGGGCTCCGCCAACCGCGTCCGAATAATCCATGGTGTTGCTGCTGGCCATGGCGACATAGGTGTCGTTGCCCTTGCTGGAGCGGACGAAACTGCCCGCCAGCGACAAGGTGATCATGTCGTCATAGGCCGAACCGCGAATGTCGCTGACGCCATACAGGGTATCGGTAACACCGTCATGCACGACCGTGCCGCTTTTGGTTATTTTCTCGACGTACCCGCCCGTCAGGCTTTCCGTATAGAGCTGGGTGGTGTCCCAAGCCGACAGATCGGCGGTGATGCCGCCGCCGCTAGCCAGATAATCGACGAGCACGCCGGTCGAGGCATAATACGTACCGCTTTGCAGGCTGCCCGACAGGTACAGCGACGCCAGGTTGGTCGAAACCGAATTCACGGTCCCGCTGGTCCCCAAAGCGCCGGCATTGACCACGGTGTTGGCGCCGGTGCCGACCCGGAAAGCCACGTCATTGCCATAGGCGCTGTTGGAGGTGCTGTAATGACCGCCGATCAGCTTGTCGCCGTAATTGGTGCCGACGATTTCATCGATGCTGTAAAGGTAATCCGTCGAACCGGCGGCAGTCACCACGTTCATGCCGCTGAAGACGTGCGACGCCGTATCGCCCAGGACGTTGCTGCCGCTCAGGTTCAGCGTCACCGTATAGCCGACGCTGAGATCGGCGGTAATGCCGGTCGTGCGCTGGCTGTAATAAGCCGTATCGTCCGCGCCGCTGGCTCCGATCACCACTTCGTTGTTGCCGTTGACGAAGAAATCGTCGCCGTGGCTGGAGACTCCCTGGGACAAGGCGGCGGAGCTGCCCAGCAGCAGCATATTGCTGTGGTCGGCCATCAGGAAGTCGGCGCCGGTGGTGCCGGCGATCAGCGTGCTGAGGGTCATCGACCCCAGCGACGAGGTCAGATGGGCGGTAACGGTCGTTTCGCCGTTGGTGCGCACGAAGGTGCCGCCATCGACGATTTCCAGCAGTACGTTGCTGTTGGAACTCAGGAAATAGTCGGCGAAGACAATCGAGCCGCCGCCCGATTCACCGCTGAAATACAGAACCAGATCGTTGGAAACCTTCGTTCCGCCGATCAGCCCCACCTCGCCTTCGGCCTCGAGATATTCCTTGGCGCTGGCGGCGTTGTCCAGGTGAACCGTCTCGGCGTGGTAATCGTCGGTCAGGATCATCACGTTGGTGTGGGCGCCGAAATAAATCTGATCCGCGCCGCCGTGGCCGACGAACGTGGTGGCCGCGCCCGAACCGGCAATCAGCGTATTGCCGTTCTGATTGCCGATCAGCACCGAGGTCGCTCCGGCGCCGCCGATAACGTTGCCGATATTCGATATGTAGTCGTTGGCCAGAACCGCGCCGCTGGCATTGGACAAAATCAGCTGGTTGGCCGTCTCGTCATAGATCGACGACCCCAGGTCGACCGTCAGATTGGCGGTGACCGCCGACAGGTTCAGAAGCTGGTTCGCCCCCAGGCCGCCGCCCAGAATGGTTTCATGCCCCAGCGACGAGGCTTGCAGCACGAAGTCGTTGGAGCCGCCGCCGCCGATCATCACCATGGTGCCGCTGCCGGCGATCAGCGTATTGCCGGCGTTGATCGTGGTCAGCGGGTCGCCGCCGCCATAGGCGACGCTGAGCAGGCTGGAGGAGGAAATATCCAAACCGCCGATCAAGGTGTCGGCGCCATTGCCGCCGATCAGCGTGTTGGCGTCGCCGGTCGAGGCGGTGAAATAGGGATTCACTTCGCTGACGACGCCGGAATTGGTGGTGACGAACAGATAATGGCCGTCGTCGCTGAAGGTCAGATTCTTGGCGTTCAGATCGCCGCTCAAGGCCCCCAGCGTCACGGTGGTGTCGGTCAGGGTGTCATAAATCACCGGCGAGGAGGTGGTGCCGCCGTCGTCCCAATAGGCGACGAAGCGCCCATTCTCGGAAATGGTCCCGGTGGGCGAGGCCAGCATCTCGTCCGCTGATACAAGATTGGTCGTGGTCCAAACGCCGTTCTTCTCGCTCGCGTAATAGAAACCGTCTGCGGCGCTGTAGACCAGCTTGGTGCCGTTGGCCGCCACGGTGAAGCCCGTGACGTTCGACAGGGACACCGTGCCGCCGTCGGAGGCGCTATAGCCGTCGTTGCCGATCTCCAACAGACTCAGGGTACCGCCGCTCAGAATGAACAATTCCCGCCCGTTGGCGGCAAAAGCCACCTGGCTGATGGCCGTGCTTCCCCAATCGTAGTTCAGAACTTCGGCGCCTGTCTGAGTGTTGACGACCGAGATGCCGTAATCGGACTGGTACGAATAGTTGGCATAAGCGGCCCAGATGCCGTCGCGGGATAGATCGAAGACGCCGGACGTGCTCATCTGCGAGGCGTGGGCTTCGAGATTGGCCACATGCTTGGTGTCGGCGTTGTAGTAGTACAACGACAACCCCTGGTCATAGACCGCCGAATGGCCGTCTTGGGACAGAACGAAACCGTTGCTCGCCGTCCCCTCCGGCGTCATCAGCAGGGCCGTCTGGGACAGAACGCCGGAAGCGGCGCTCCACGTGACCCGGTAAACGTCGTGGCTGGCGTCCTCGTAGGTCAGGAATCTGGCGTTGCCGCTGATATCCACGAGACTGCCCGAGCTCAGATTCGTCCCATTGGCGTCGGTCACGGTGCTGGCGCTGGACACCAGCAGATCGGCATCGGCCTGCGACAGCCAGCCGCCGGCCAGCACATGCGTGCCGCTGGCGTCCGTCAGTACGTCGGCGCCAAGCCCCGCCGCCACCCGCTCGATGTTCAGCAAACCGACCGAACCGCCCGCCGCGCTGACGATGGTGCCGCCGCTGGAATTCATCGTCACCGTCAGGTTGCCCGTGGTATCGACGAACACCTGGTCGCTGCCCGCGCCGCCGTCGATGACGGCCGATCCCTTTAGCAGCTTGGTATCGCTGCTGAGAAGCTGGAACGTATCGGCATAAGCGGTGCCGACATAGCGCTCCATATTGGTGAAGGTATCGCTGCCGACCGATCCGCCGCTGGCCGTGCCGCTCAACAAAGCCGTGTCGGCCAGCAGTATGGAAACGCCGGAATCACTGGCGTTGGCATAGCTCAGAACGTTGGTGCCAGCGCCGCCGTCCAGGCTGTCGTCGCCCAGCCCGCCGATCAGCGTATCGTTGCCGGCGCCGCCATACAGGGTCGCCCCGTCATACGAGGCGACGATGACGTCGTTGCCCGCCCCGCCGATGACGATGGAGATGCCTTCGATCAGGTCCGTCTGCGTCCCCACCGTAGCCGAGCCGAAGCCGTAACTGTTCAATTCGACCGTGACGTTCTGGCTGACGTTCTGGAACGACAGAACGTCGGTGCCGCCATTGCCGCTGATCGTCTCGGCCGCCGTTCCCATCAGGAACAGATCGTTGGACTCGCTGCCCTGCACATGTTCGACATTGACCAGAGTCAGGACGTTGGAGCCAGTGACCGTCGCCGACGACATGTTGACGGTGGCGCCATTGCCGATCAGGTGCAGGGTGTCGCTGCCCGACCCGCCGTCGATAGACATGCTGTAGGCCGACGTCACATTGAACAGATCGTCGCCCGACCCGCCGGTCAGATGGTGAAAGCCGTAAGCTTCGGTATTCTTGATGTAGCCGTTGCTCTCGATATTGAGAACATTGACGGAATCATAGCTGAGATCAGCGGTGACGCCGTTGCTGTCGGCGGCCATACTGAGGGTCGGTTTCGACGCATCCGGGCTGGCCGCCGTGTTGGCGTACAAGGTGTCACTTCCCAACCCGGCATCCTGGCCGTAATCGAACTTGGTCGCCGCCGCCGGCAGCGTAATCGTGGCGGCGTTGCCGTTGGCGATGACCGTCCAGTTTGTATGCTGCAAGTCCAGCGCCGATCCGGTCTGCACGCTTTCCGCATAGATGCTTTCGGCGTTCCCCCCCATCAGGGTGTAGTTGGGATCGCTGCCGAAAATGGTGCTGGCTGCGGCCGTGGTCAGGGACACGGTATGGGTCAGGTTGGTGGTCGGCGCGTAATTGATCGGCGTCGTCGCCGGAATGGTGGCGGGCGTCACCGGCGGCGTGACGGGAACGACCGGCGGCGTCGGGGTCGGGGTCGGGGTCGGGGTCGGCGTTGGCGGAACGAGATCCTGGGGGATCGGCGCCAGGGACGGCGGATCCTTCGGCCCGGTATCCGGCGTCGTGGTCGGCGTGCTCGGCGTCGTGCCGTGAAGAACCGGGTCCGAGCTGGGAGCAGGCAGGTGGAACCCCGAAATGCCGCCGACATCGAACAATTGCTGCAACTGCGACGGCTGCAGCACCATCGGCGACGGCGGCGCCTCGAAGGCGCTGGAAATCTGCAGCGTCTGGTTGGGCATGCTCAGAACCTGCACCGCGCCGCTGTCGTTGGTGATGACGATCTGGCCGACGCCGCCGTCGTCGTCGGACAGCAGCGCCACCGTGTTCTGACTGCCCTCGGCGGCGGCGTTGCCGGCCACCGTCGTGCCGCGGATGCCGATGGTCATCACCGGCGTCTTCACCGACATGGCGTCGGGCGCCGATTTGGCGATCTGACCCGACACGAACGAAAAGGTTCCCTGCACTACCGACATCGAGGAATGCCCGGTGTGGCTTTGCGGGTCATAGACCAGCTCGTCCATCACCATTCGGCCGTTCTTGCCCAGGCTGAAGGTCGAGCGGTCGGCAAAGACGATACCCACCGCGCCATCGCCTGCCGTCTCCAGCACGTCGCCCTGATAGACCGTGGCGCCTTGCTGCAGGGTTTCCACCCGGCCGTCGATATGGTGGACCTTGACCGTGCCCGCCAGCTTCTGAAGCTCGCCGATGGCGTGAAGCTGCGGCGCCGCTCCGCCCTCTTGCGCCCATTGGCCCGGCGCGATGGCACCGGCCAGGCGCGACGCCAGGTCGGGATGGATGATCCCGCCCGTGCCCGATTGCAGGTCGGGGGGCGTGTGGCTGTCGAAATAGCCTTGGACCAAAACCTCGTGCCCGTCCTTGCCAACCAACAGAAGATCGCCCCCGACCCGGTGGAAATCCGCCGTCAGCAGAAAATTCCCGCCAGGAACATGCAGCGTCTCACCCGCCGTCGCCGTCAAAACCGTCGGCGCCGCAGACACACCATGGGTACTGGCATTGGCCAGCACCACCGAAGATGGCTGGTTGATCGACACGCGCGCCCCCGTTTGACAACATCCCCACGGCTACAATCAGCCGGATTATCGAACAGTAAATGAAGCCGGCCCAGCAGACAACGTCTTAGGATCAACTCGCGTCGAGACAACCTTCAGAGCAGATAGGATTATAACCTTAGCATGAAAGGATTTTATAACGACTCTAAAGTGTAACAAATTTGTTGCAGTCTGCCCCGTGTTCGTCCAGAAGCATTGCTGTCAAGATGAGCCGCCAAGATCCCCCTCCGGAAAAACGGCTTCGCCTTTAACAAGGTTCACACAGCAAAATGCCGAAGAAAAAGACAGCGCTGCAATTCGCCGCCCTGCCCTACCGGGTGCGGGATGGGGAATTGTCTGTCCTGCTGATCACGTCTCGCGAGACCCACCGTTGGGTCATTCCCAAGGGCTGGCCCGAAAAGGACATGCTCCCGCACGAGGTCGCCGCCCATGAAGCCTACGAGGAAGCCGGCTTGAAAGGCCGGGTCGCCACCCTGCCCTTCGCCACCTTCGAATACCTGAAGCGGCTTGAGAACAAGAAGCGTAAACGCTGCACCGTGCTGGTCTTTCCGCTGGAAGTACAGGAAGAACTGGACAATTGGCCGGAAATGGATCAACGGAAGCGCCAGTGGATGACGCCCGGCGAAGCCGCAGGCCATGTGGCCGAGACCGGACTGATCGAAATGCTGAACCTGCTGACCGGAGAGGCGGGCCATAAGCCGCCCTTCACCATCGCTTGAGAGAAAAAACCATGCTGTCCCGCCTGCTGCGCTCCCTGATGCCCAAGGAAGAGCGTTTTCTCGACCAGTTCCAGGCCCATGCCGGCTGCATCCTGACCGCCGCCGAAGCCTTGCAGACGCTGATGTCCGCCCCCGCCGCCGATCGTCCGGCCCGCGTCGCCGACCTGAAACGCATCGAGAAGGAAGCCGATCAGATCGGCCGTCAGACGGTGATCGGACTGCATCGCGCCTTCATCACGCCTTTCGACCGCTCGGACATCCTGGCTCTTTCCAACGCCCTGGACGACGCCGTCGACCTGATCGAGGAAGTCGCCATTCTGGCCGAACTTTACCAACTGGCCGAGTTCGACGGCTTCATGACCCAGTTGTCCGGGCACATCCTGCGCTGCGCCCAGAAGGTTTGTCAGTTGATCCCGCTGCTGGAAGACATCAGCCGCAACGCCGGCCAGATCAACGGTCTGTGCGAATCCATTTCCTCCGTCGAAGGCGAAGCCGACGACGCTCTGCGCGCCGCCCTGCAGCAACTGGTGGCCGACCGCCCCGAAACCATCGCCTTTTTCGCCCGCAAGGAAGTGTATGAACTGCTGGAAGCCGTGACCGACCGCTGCGACGACGTCGCCGACGTCATCGAAGGCATCATGCTCGATCACGTCTGAGGTCCGTCATGGACGCCATTCATCTGGGCCTGCCGGCCCTGGCCGTGATCATCGCCATCGCTTTGGCGTTCGATTTCATCAACGGCCTTCACGACGCCGCCAATTCCATCGCCACGGTGGTCTCGACCCGCGTTTTGCCGCCAAAAGCCGCCGTCGCCTGGGCCGCCGGATTCAATTTCATCGCCTTTCTGTTCTTCGGCCTGCATGTGGCCAAGACCATCGGCACCGGCATCGTCAGCCCCTCGGTCATGGACCCGGCCGTCATCCTGGCCGCCCTGATGGGCGCCATTCTCTGGAGCCTGCTGACCTGGTGGCTGGGCCTGCCGTCGTCATCGTCCCATGCCCTGATCGGCGGCATCGCCGGGGCCGGCATCGCCAAGGCCGGCGTTTCGGCCATCGTCGCCGACGGCTTCATCAAGACCGCCGCCGCCATCGTGCTGTCGCCCCTGGCCGGCTTCGTCCTGGCGCTGATCATCATCATCATCGCCAGCTGGCTGCTGCGCCGGGCCGTGCCGTTCACCGTCGACCGCAGCTTCCGCAAGCTGCAATTCGTCTCGGCCTCGCTCTATTCGCTGGGCCACGGCGGCAACGACGCCCAGAAGACCATGGGCATCATCGCCGTGTTGCTGTTTTCGCAGGGACTGCTGGGGCCGGACTTCCATGTGCCGCTATGGGTGGTCCTGGCCTCGCAGACGGCGATGGGTCTGGGCACCCTGTTCGGCGGCTGGCGCATCGTCCGCACCATGGGTTCGAAGATCACCGAACTGAAGCCGTTCCAAGGCTTTTGCGCCGAAACGGCGGGCGCCATCACGCTGTTCACCGCTACTTGGCTGGGCATCCCGGTGTCGACCACCCACACCATCACCGGCGCCATCGTCGGCGTCGGCACGGCCAAGCGCATGTCGGCGGTGCGCTGGGGGCTGGCGGGAACCATCGTCTGGGCCTGGATCTTCACCATTCCGGCCGCCGCCCTGATCGGCTACGGCGTCTATTTCCTGGCAGCGGCGTTCCTGTAACGAAGCCCTTTCGCCAAGGCCCCGGACACGGTCGCCCCGCCGATCCCCAGGATCAGGCCGGGCACCGTTCCTCCGGCTCCCAGCGCCGCTGCCGACACCAGCGCCGAAGCCACCATGAACAGGGCGTTCAAGATATTGTTGGCTCCCACCACCCGGGAGCGGCTGGCTGAATCGGAATGGCGCTGCAGGCGGATGTAAAGCGGCAGAACGAAGACGCCGCCGCAGACGGCAATGCCCAAAAGCTCGCCCAACACCCGCCAGCTTGAAGGTCGGGCAAGGAAAGCCAAGAAATCCGCCGCCGGGGCCTGCGCCTCCACCAGCCCGAGATGGCAGCACAGCAGCCCCATCGCCAAAGCAGCGCCATGGCCCAGCCGAGGGGCGGCAATCCGCTTCAGCAACAGTCCGCCCAGCGCCGCGCCGCCGCCGACGCCAAGGGCGAACATGGTCAGCATCAGGGTCACGGCCCGCTCGTCCGCTCCCAGAACCAGTTTCGCCAAAGCCGGAAACTGAGCCAGAAAAGTCGCCCCCAGGAACCAGAACCAACTGATCCCCAAGGAAGCCCCCAGCAAACCGTCGCCGTGGCGCAGAAAGCCGAAAGCCTGCCATCCCAGCCGAGGCAGGTTGAAGGACAGCCTGCCGCCGGTTTCGGCCCGGCCCGCCGACGGCACGAGAAAAGCCGCGACCACGCCCAACGCCGCCAGGACCAGCATCAGCCCACCGACCTCGGCCGTTCCGTTCGGGCGCAGCACCAGCAGCCCCCCGGTTATGGTGCCGACGAGAATCGCCAGAAAGGTCGCGCTTTCCACCAAGGCGTTGCCGCGCACCAGATCGCTGGGCTTCAGCAATTCCGGCAGGACGGCATATTTCACCGGCCCGAAACAGGCCGACTTGCAGCCCATCAGGAACAAAGCCGTCATCATGCCGGACAGGGAGGCCTGCGTCAGACTCCAGGCCGCCAACATGGCGACGGCCGCTTCGCCGCTTTTGGTCCAGCGGATGATAAGCCGTTTCGGAAAATGATCGGCCAGCAATCCGCCCCACGCCGACAGCAAGAAGAAGGGCAGGATGAACAGCCCCGCCCCCAGGCTGACCGCCACCTGCGGCGAAAATCCGGCCGCACCGTCCAGGCGATAGATGACCAGCAAGGCCACCGCGTTCTTGAAAAGATTATCGTTGGCCGCGCTGAGGAACTGCACCAGGAAGAACGGCAGAAAGCACCTGGGCTCAGGGAACAGAGACACCCGCCCCTACCGTTTCAGGCTTTGCAGCAGCAGGGCGATCTCGTTCATCAGGCGTTCGGCGGTGAACGGCTTGCTGATATAGCCGTTCATACCGGCCTGCAGGCACAGTTCGGCGTCCTTGGGCATGGCCTGGGCGGTCAACGCCATGATCGGCGTGTCGTGCCCTTGCTCGCGTAGGGTGCGGGCGGCCCAAAGGCCGTCGCGGCCCGGCATCTGGACGTCCATCAAGATCAGATCGAAGTGAGCCTTTTCCATGGCCTTCACCGCTTCGACCCCGTCGCCGACGGTGGTCACCACATGGCCGCGGCGGCTCAAAATGGCCTCGGTGACCTTCTGATTGATGTAATTGTCCTCGGCCAGCAAAATGCGCAGCGACGGCAGCCCACCCGACAGGTCCTCCTGCGCGCCGACGGCAACCGACGGCGAGGAAACCGGCGCCGGCGTCTCGCCGCCCGAGCGCCCTTCGCTGAACATCATCAGTTCGTCGAGAATGGCCATCAAATCGGCGTTGCATTGTCCGATATTGTCCAGCCATTCCCGCTGCTCGGGCGCCAGGGGGCTTTCCGTCAAAAGGCGCGTGGTGCCGAGAATGCCGTTCAGCGGCGTACGCAGCTCCTGGCTCATGCGGGCGATGAACGCCAGTTCAGCGCGGGCCGACGCCTCGGCCTGCAAACGCGCATCGTTCAGCGCCCGCTCGGCGTGCAGCCGTTCGGTCACGTCGATGATGATGGAATGCAGGAAAGTTCTGCCCCGCACGCGGATGGGGCTGCTATGGACTTCGACATCGCGAATTTGCCCCGAGGCCAAGCGATGACGGGCTTGGAAATTGGTGGTCTGCCCCTGGCGCACCAGACTCATTTCATGGCTGGTCCGGTCCGGGCCCCATAGATTGAGATCGCTGACCCGCATTTGTCGCAGGCGTTCGCGCGACCAGCCGTAGAACTCCGCCGCCGCCTTGTTGGCGTCCATGATGGCGCCGGTATCGGGATCGGTGCGCAGCTTGACGATGGCCGTGTTCTCGAACATGGCCCGATAGATTTCCTCGCGCTCCTGCAACTCCATTTCGGTCTTGTGCTGTACCGTGACGTCGCGGGAGAAAACGGCCACCTTTTCGACGCGGCCATCCAGGCCGCGCACCGGGTAGATGCTGTTGTCGTAATAACGGCCGTTGCGGATGTCCCGCGACTGGATGGGCAGCCCCGTGGCGATCACCTCTTCCACGCTATGCCTGCGGCTGTCCGCCACCTCGGGAGGAAACAGATCGTAGACGCTGACGTGGTCGAGCGCCTTCAGGTCCAAACCGAAGCGTTGCGCCATCACCTCGTTGGCCGCCAGCAGACAGCCGTGAAGATCGAGCAGCATGGTGGCGTCGGGAGACGTGTTGAGCAGCCCCTCGATCAGGTTGGCCGTTTCCTGTTGCAGAACTTCCGCCTGCTTGCGCTCGTCGATCATGCGGACCATGCCCTCGATGCCCGTCACATCGCCGCCCGCCGCCCGCAGATAGCGGGAGCTGATGGAAACCCAGACCAGAGAAGAATCCTTGCGGCGCAACTGCGCCTCGAAATCCATGACACGCCCGCCGTTGCGCTCCATCTGCGCCAGCAATTGCAGGCGGCGGACCGGATCGACGTAAAGACTGGACAGTTCCCGTCCCTGCAGTTCGGCGCAGGAATAGCCGAGAACCGTTTCGACCTGCGGCGAAATGGACAGCAGCCGCCCCTGAAGATCGGCCCGGTAATAGACGTCGGACATGCCGTCCAGGATGGCCCGCAACTCGCCTTCCGTACGGTCCCGGCGGCGTTCGGAGCGGCGCAACAGCACATACAACAAAGGCGTCGTCAGCAGAACGAAGACCACGCCCTTGAAAGGAAAGAAACTCGCGAAGACATCGGGAGCGAAGGCGATGAACAGCACATTGCTGCCCACCACCCAGATCAGGGCGGCCAGCAGATAGATCAATGAGATCTTCACATAACCGGGCATAAAGCGACCCTGCCCCAGACACCGAGACGCGGAGAAAAGAGTGTACCGGCTTGATCGCCGTTTGTCGCGCTCCGCGGAATGCGGCTCCGGAGCTTGGCGCCTCCTCATCCCGCCTTCGGCAAGGTAAACAGGAACGCAGCCCCTTTGCCGGGCTCGGATTCGATCCAGATGCGTCCGCCGTGGCGTTCGACGATCTTTTTGCACACGGCCAGGCCGATGCCGGTGCCCTCGTAACGATCGCCCGCCACCAGGCGCTGAAACACTCCGAAGGCCCGGTCGAAATCTTTCGGGTCGATGCCGATGCCGTTGTCCCTGACCCACAGAACCCATTCCCGCCCTTGAGGACGGAAACCCACCTCGACCTTACTGGGGCGGTCCGCGAATCTGTACTTCACGGCGTTGCCCACCAGGTTCTGGAACAGGCGCACCAGCTCCGAGCGATGGCCCTTAACACAGGGAAAATGCTCCGCCACATGCACCGTCGCATTGGCTTCGGTAATGGCGACGGTCAGATTCTGCACGCCGTCAGCGACGATTTCGTTCAAGTCCAAAGGCGTCAGACCGCTTTTCTGGCGGCCGACGCGGGAATATTCCAACAGATCGACAATCAGCCTGTCCATGCGGCGGGCCCCGCCGGTGGCGAACTCGAAGAAGGTTTTGGTTTCGGCATCGATCGTCGACGCCAACTGCCGCTCGATCAGCCCCAGGTAGCTGGAGATCATGCGCAGCGGCTGGCGCAGGTCGTGGGAAACCACATAGGCGAATTGCTCAAGCTCGGCATTCGAGCGGATCAATTCGCTTTCCATGGCCTTGCGTTCGGAAATGTCGTGGAAGGCCACCACCACGCCGACGGCGATGCTTTCGACCAGCAAAGGCGCCGCCACATATTCGACCGGCCGGAGAATGCCGTTGGGACCGCAGAAGACTTCGTCGGAAACGCGGCGGGTCTGGCCGTCCGCCAAAGTGTTCCGGATCGCGCACCCCGCCTCGATGCAAGAACGGCCGTCGGCCACCCGGTGCCCCAAAATCTCGCTGCTGGGACGAATGAGCATGGCATCCGGCGAATCCCAGCCCAGCATTTCGGCGGCGGCGCGGTTGGCGAAAATGATACGGCTTTCGTCGTCCATGCCGACGATGCCTTCGGCCGAAGTGTCCAGCACCAGCCGCATACGGGCGCTGGTGGCGCGCAGGTCCAATTCGGCCCGTTCGCGAGCGGCGTCGGCCTGCTTGCGCCCGCTGACGTCGCGGGACGAGGCGTAAAGATAGCGCCGCCCTTCCAGCATCAGCTTGCGGGCATGGATCTCCACATCGAACACCGTGCCGTCGCGGCGGCGGTGCCGGGTCTCGAAGACCGAGGAAACCTCGCTCATATGCTTACGCAAAGCCTCTTGAACCTGAGCGCCGGCCGCCCCCACATCCCAATCACGGATGTTCAGTTTCTGCCCATCCTGCGGCTGATATCCCAGCATGCGGAAGAAGCTGTCGCTGGCCTCGACCAGATTGCCCTCCTCGTCGACGACATGAATGCCGTCGCTGGCTGTGCGCAAAAGTCCTTCATAGCGCATGGCCTCGCTGGTCAGACGCTCCTCCATGGATTTGCGCAGGGTGACGTCCTCGATCACCGTGATGAAATGCAGGGGATAGCCTTCGACCGAACGCTGCAGCGACGACGTCAGACGCACCCAGATCACCTCGCCGGATTTGCGCACATAACGCTTTTCCCAGGTAACGCTGGCTTTCTCGCCCCGTAGCAGCGGCGCCACCGCCTCGTCGCTCAGTCCGACGTCCTCGGCATGGGTGAAGCGCAGATAGCTCTGCCCGACCATTTCGTCGGGGTCATAACCGAGAATTTCGCAGAAACGCCGGTTGAAGCGCAGCAGGCTGCGGTCGAAACCATTGTGAATGATGCCCACCGCCGCCTGCTCGAAGGTCATGCGGAAGCGTTCCTCGCTTTCGGTCAACAAGGTTTCGCTGAAGCGCAGGGCTTCGTTGGCGTCATGCAGAATCTTTTGCGAGGACCGCTGGCGCAGAAAGAGCGTGATCAGCGCCCCCACCACCGCCAGCACCAGCAGGAAAACCAGCCCCGCCTCGTGGAGCCATTCCTCCAGCAAATCGCTGGAAGCCTCGGAAACGCCGACGACGACAGGATAACCGGACAAGCAGCGGAAAGCGTACATGCGCTCTTCGCCGTCCACAACGTAACGTCCCATGCCGGTCTGGTCGCCGGCGATGGCCCGGCTTTCCAGCTCTGTCAGGTTGATCTGGTTGATGGCCGCGGGCTGTTCGGGATTGCTCAACAGCAGGCGGCCGGTATCCGCACGCTCCAGAGTGATGCGGCCGTGCTCCAGCATGGAAATGCGGTCGATGGAGCGCTGAAAATGCTCCAGATTGATCCAAGCCGCCGCGACCCCCAGCCACTTGCCGCCCCGCGTCCGCACCGCACGGGCCATCACCATCGAAGCTTGCCCGGTCGTCCGGTTGGTCTCGACGTCCGACAGGATCAAATCCTGTTGCGGGTCGTCGTGCAGGCGCTGGAACCAACGGGTTCCCCCGACATCGAACTGCGTCGAGGCGACGCCGGCCCTGAACAGAGTCCCACCCTGTCCGTCAAAGACGTAAAGATTGCTGACCTCGGGAAACTGGCGCAGTTGCTCGGCCAGAACGGTGTTGAAATCGTCGCGGCGGACCGAGCCGGGATCACCGGCGAAATCGGACGGCAACAACAGGCTGGATACCGCCCCCAGCGTCCCGTCGGCACGGCGCAAGGCGTCTTCCACATTGGTGGCGATGACGTCGGAAAGATTGCGCAGATCCCGCCTGCCGTCTTCCGTCACGTCGGCATACCCCATCGTCAGTAGACTGACGAAGACGGACAGCACCAAGAGAATGACGAACGCGAACGCGAACATCTGGCGATCGGGACCAGACCGCCCCGCCGGAGCCGCCCGCAGCGAGCCCACCACTTTGGCGGCGCATTCCCCCGCATCCTCTGTTTTCAGGGAATCGAACATTCCTGGTCTTCCCCATTTCCCCCGAGATTCGCCCGATTCTGCGTCGGGCCGAACCGGCATCAGCCGTTATGCCGGATGCCGGCGCCCGATAGGTACGCACCGCCGGTATCCTTAATCACGAAAGAAGGCGCAGCCATCGGCTCAGACGGCAGATGCCGGACAAACGCCAACGATCGGAGGTCGCACTGGGAAGCTTTCTCGCAAGCCGTCCCGCATGGGCCATTCTTTTAGAGAGTTTACAAACTTACGTTTAATACCGCAATAACAGACCATGCATTTCGGATAGGATCCGACCCAAGCCGAAAGTTAGGCCGACAGCATTTCCGGACGATCGCGCCGGGCTTCGGCCACGACCCTGCTGATGCGGTCCAGCAGGCTGGGAGTGGTAAAAGGCTTGACGATGAAATCGTCCGCCCCGGCGGCCTTGGCCTCGTTCAGACGCCACAGCTCGGAATAGCCGGTGATGATGATGATGGGAAGGCGATCACCCGGCCGGTCGTATTCTTCACGGATGCGGCGGGTCAACTGCACTCCGTCCAACCCATCCATGACGTAGTCCACCAGCATCACGTCGGGTCGCCAGCCTTCCGGGCTCCGCAATATTTCCAAAGCCTCGTTCGCGCTGGAAACGTCGCGGACTTCGTCCGCCCCCACGCCGCGTAGAATGGTGGTCATCAGCCGACGCATGTTGTCATTGTCGTCGACCACCAAAATCTTCAGCTCGCTGAACGCCATACCGACCTCGAGTCCTGGGAGCCCCTCTCCCGGTGCGAAGCTATTTAGCACAAATTGTTACGAGCGTCACGAAAAGCGCGCACATTTCCGGCAACGAATTACAATCCCAGGAATAAAGACGCCGGCCCCTGACAGAAAATGCCGCTCCGTTCCCACCAGCCGATCAGCTTACCCATAATAAAATTATGGTGACCCGGGCATTATCCGCCTGTAAAACAAACGCAACTACTGGAATACAGAGACCCTTTCATGCCGTCGCAACAGCAACTTCTGGATGTCATCAATATTCAAGCGGAGATTGCGAAGCTTGGTTTGGATCTTGGCGGCGTGATGGCGATGATCGTCGAGCGCATCCCCGCCCTCATCGGCGCCGACGGCGCGGCCTTGGAATTGGCCGAAGGCACGGAAATGATCTATCAGGCCGCGGCCGGCATGGCCACGCATCAGGTCGGACTGCGCCTGAACCGCGACACCAGCCTGTCCGGCCTGTGCGTCGAAACCGGCGAAACGCTTGTCTGCAACGATTCAGAGACAGACCCAAGGGTGGATCTGGAAGCCTGTCGGCGGGTCAATCTGCGCTCGATGATCGTCATGCCCCTGACGCATCAGTCCAAGGTGGTGGGGGTGCTCAAGGCCATGTCCCGGCAGGTGGGAAAGTTCAGCCAAGACGACATGAATCTTTTGGGCCTGCTGTCCGAACTGATCGCCGCGGCCATGTATTTCGCCACGACTTACGACAACAAAGACCTGTTTCATCGCGCCACGCATGATGCTCTGACCAATCTGCCCAACCGGGCCTTGTTCATGGACCGCCTGCGCACCGCCATCGCCCACAACGAACGGGACCGCCGCGGCACCGCCGTGCTGATGATCGACATGGACGGGCTGAAGCAGATCAACGATACCTTCGGTCATCGCACCGGCGACGCCGTGCTGTGCGAATTCGCCAGCCGCGTCAGCCGGATCGCCCGCCATTCGGACACCGTCGCCCGTTTGGGCGGAGATGAGTTCGCGGCCATTCTGACCCCGATCATGCCCAACGGCATCGACGCCGCAATTCAGCGGCTGATGCAGGAAATCGAAGCGCCGTTTCTTTTCGACTCCAGGGTTTACAAATTACGCGCCAGCATCGGCGCCGCGTTCTATCCCGACGATTCCAACGACATCATCCACCTGATCGACATGGCCGACCAGCGGATGTACGCGATGAAACGGGAACATCACGCCATGGCCGCCCACTAAGGGACGACGCTCCCGGCGCGCTGCCCTTGTCCAAAGACGGCGGGAGGTCTAGAACGATTCCTCCATCCTATTGGCGTCATCCCGACAGGCGGAGCGATCATGGCCGACGACGTGCAGATTTTTGAAAAGACCACGCCTTTCAAAGGCTATTTCCGCATCGACCGCTATGTGCTGCGCCATCGCACGCACGACGGCGGCATGACCGAGCCCATGTCCCGCGAGATCTTCGAGCGCGGCCATGCCGTGTCGGTTCTACTTTACGATCCGAAGCAGGATGCCGTGGGGCTGATCGAACAGTTCCGGCCCGGCGCCTATGCTGCCGGTTGGGAGCCCTGGCTGACAGAAATCGTTGCCGGCATCATCGACCCCGACGAAACTCCCGCACAGGTGGCCGTCCGCGAAGCCAGGGAAGAAGCCGGCGTCGCCGTCAGCCAGTTGGAGCCCGTCTGCCGCTATCTGGTCAGCCCCGGCGGCACCACGGAAAGCATGGAAATCTTCTGCGCCCGCGTCGATTCCACCCAACTGTCCGGCGTCCATGGATTGGCTCACGAGGGCGAGGACATCCGCGTCTTCTCGGTTCCCGCCGACGAGGCCATCGGCTGGATCGCCAGCGGCAGGATCGCCAATTCCATGACCATCATCGCCCTGCAATGGCTGGCGCTGAACCGCCCCCGCCTGCGAGAAAAATGGCGCGATTAAACCTGTTTTAGCCGTTGAACTAAGACCACGCTGTTATTATCTTCAAATTCCACCTTTCAAGCGGGGTTTATATGTCCGGATTTAACAGTGGATTTGTGGAAACCGTGGGAAATACCCCCCTGGTCAAGTTGCGGAAAGCATCCGAGCTGACGGGCTGCACCATTTTGGGCAAGGCGGAGTTCCTCAATCCCGGCGGTTCCATCAAGGACCGCGCCGCCCTGGCCATCGTCGAGGACGCCGAGAAGAAGGGCCTGCTGAAGCCCGGCGGCGTCATCGTCGAAGGCACGGCGGGCAATACCGGCATCGGTCTGGCCCTGGTGGGCAACGCCAAGGGCTATCGCACGGTCATCGTCATGCCCGAGACCCAGAGCCAGGAAAAGAAAGATATGCTGCGCCTGTGCGGCGCCGACCTTCGCCTGGTCCCCGCCCTGCCTTACGCCAATCCCGGCAATTACGTGCGGTACTCCGAGACCCTGGCCGACGAATTGGCCAAGACCGAGCCCAACGGCGTGCTGTGGGCCAATCAGTTCGACAATCTGGCCAACCGCGAAGGCCACGCCCGCACCACCGCCCCGGAAATCTGGGACCAGACCGCCGGCAAGGTGGACGCCTTCACCTGCGCCGTCGGCACCGGCGGCACCCTGGCCGGCGTCGCCATCGGCTTGAAGGAGCGCAACAAGACCATTGAGATCGTGCTGGCCGACCCCATGGGCTCGGCCCTTTACAACTACTATGCCCATGGCGAACTGAAGGCCGAGGGCACATCCATCACCGAAGGCATCGGCCAGGGGCGCATCACCCGCAACCTCGACGGCGCGCCCATCGACGATCAGGTGCAGATCACCGACGAGGAAGCCCTCCCGGTCGTCTTCGACCTTTTGAAGGACGAAGGGCTGTGCGTCGGCGGCTCGTCCGGCATCAACGTGATGGCCGCTATCAAGGTGGCGCAACGGCTTGGACCGGGGCATACTGTGGTGACGGTCCTGTGCGATTGGGGCCACCGTTACCAGAGCAAGCTGTTCAACCCTTCATTCCTGCAAGAAAGGGGGCTGCCGGTTCCGGGCTGGCTGGCATAGGACGCGGACCAATTATAGGGGAGCGTTCCAATGAGCTATGCCAGTTCCGATGCCGTCGTCAGTACCGAATGGTTGGCCGAGCACCTGTCCGCGCCCGACATCCGGGTGGTGGACGCCAGTTGGAACCACCCCAGCCTGGGGCGGAACGCCCGCGCCGAATACGATTCCGAGCATGTTCCCGGGGCGGTGTTCTTCGACATCGACGACGTCTCCGACAAAAGCACCTCTCTGCCCCACATGCTGCCCGACGCCGCCAAGTTCGCCAGCAAGGTCCGCAAACTGGGCCTGGGCAACGGCAATCGCGTCATCGTCTATGACCGTTCCTCCGGCGGTGCCGCCGCCGCCCGCGTCTGGTGGATGTTCCGCCTGTTCGGCCACACCGAGGTTTCGGTGCTGGACGGCGGGTTGGAGAAATGGCTGAAGGAGGGCCGCCCCACCGAAGACTTGCCGCCCATGCCGCGGGAGCGCCACTTCATGCCGCGGGTCAACCAATTGCTGGCCCGCGACCTGGAGCAAATGAAAACCATCGTGGCGCAAGCACGAGAACAGATCGTCGACGCCCGTCCGCCGGGCCGCTTCGCCGGAACCGACGCCGACCCCTGGCCCAGCAAGAAGTCCGGGCATATGCCGGGAGCCAAGAATCTGCCCTGGACCGCCCTGCTCGATCCCGAAAGCAAAACCCTGCTGCCCGCCGAGCAGCTGGCCGAACGCTTCCGCGCCGCCGGCATCGACGTCAGGCAGCCGGTGGTGGCGTCGTGCGGATCGGGCGTCACCGCCTGCATGCTGGCCCTGGGGCTTTATGTTGTGGGCAACGACGAAGCCGCCGTCTATGACGGCTCCTGGGCCGAGTGGGGACTTGCCGAGGATACTCCGGTGGCCGCCGAATGAGCGGCGAACTCCTGATCCGGCTGTACGAGCCGAAGGACGAAACCGCCGTCGTCACCTTGTGGGACGCCTGCAATCTCAGGGTACCCTACAACGACGTCGCCTGGGATATCGCCTTCTGCCGGTCGTCGGAATCGAATTCGCGCCTTTTCGTCGGCGAGATCGGCGGAGACGTGGTGGCTTCGGTGATGGTCGGTCACGACGGTCATCGCGGCTGGCTTTATTATGTCGCCGTCGACCCCGAATTGCGTAGCCAAGGCATCGGCCGCCGGATGGTCCAGCATGCCGAGGAATGGCTGGCCAGCCTGGGCGTCTGGAAAACCCATCTGCTGATCCGCCAAACCAACAGCGGCATGCGCGCTTTCTATCAGGCGCTGGGATACACCGTCGCCCCCAGAATCATGATGGCCAAGGCCATCGCCCCCAGCCCCGCATTCCTGGATCCGCTGGCGGAGCCGGAAGGCATAGACGACGGATCATAACCGCATTTTCTTTGCTATTACTTTTAGGGCGATTGGTTACACGCTGTAACCAATCTCCTTTGTTCCCGCCATCTTCCAGACACATTTACTGGACATACTGGCAATCCTTGAGCAAGGGCGCCGACATCCTGACGAAGGAAATCCGGTCATGAGTCCTGACGATGAAGCTCTGTTGAGCGAGCTATCGGGCCCCACCGACGACGTGGACCTTGAACTTCTGCTGCTGCTGGCCCGCTTCGAAGCATCGGTGCGCTGGAACGATTTCCCTTTGGCGCCGCTTGATGGTTCCGGCGCCGCGCCGAGAAACATCGGCCCGGTTTGAGGCCCCAGTTTGAGGCTTTGCGTGCGTCGGCGCCTTGGGGCATGATGCTTGCCCCAAAGTAAAGCCGAGGCGAATTCCGCAATGAAACGGGCAACCTCTCTTGTCCATGCCGGCCGTCATCCTGAGGATCATCAGGGCGCCGTCAACCCGCCGGTCTATCACGTTTCCACCGTCACCTATCCGACGGTGGGGCAGATGCGCACCGCCGAGAAGAAACCTTTCGACGGCATGCGCTACGGCCGCTTCGGCACCCCCACCAGCTTCGCCCTGGAAGAGGCTGTCTGCGCCTTGGAGGGCGGCTTCCGCACCATTTCCACGGCCTCGGGCCTGGCCGCCATCACCGGCACCTTGTCGTCGCTGCTGTCGGCCGGCGACCACCTGCTGATGGTGGACAGCACCTATTTTCCCACCCGACGCTTCTGCGACGAACATCTGAAGCGCTGGGGCGTCGAGACGACCTATTACGACCCCACCGTCGGCGCGGACATCAAGGCGCTGATCCGCCCGGAAACCAGGGTGATCTATGTCGAGGCTCCCGGCTCCCTGACCTTCGAGATGCAGGACATTCCGGCCATCGCCGCCGCCGCCCACACCCATGGCGCGCTGGTGGTGATGGACAACACCTGGTCCGCCGGCGTTTATTTCCAGCCCTTCGAAAAGGGTGTCGACGTCTCGATCCAGGCGGGTACCAAATTCATCGTCGGCCATTCCGACGCCATGCTGGGGCTGATCACCTGCGCCGCCGAGCCGGTGTGGAAAAAGATCAAGTCGAGCATCGCTGCCCAAGGCGTCTGCGCCGGGGCGGAGGAGGTCTATCTGGGACTGCGCGGCCTGCGGACCCTGGAAGTCCGCCTGCGCCAGCACCAGGATTCCGGGCTTAAACTGGCCCGCTGGCTGCAGCGGCGCGATGACGTGGTCAGGGTGCTGCACCCCGCTTTGCCGGAAGATCCCGGCCATGCCATCTGGAAGCGCGACTTCACCGGAGCCTGCGGCCTGTTCAGCTTCGAGCTGAAACCTTGTTCCGCCGCCGCCGTCGACGCCTTTCTGGACGGACTGGACTATTTCGGCCTGGGCTACAGCTGGGGCGGCTTCGAAAGCCTGATCATCCCGACCGGCGGCGACATCCGTCGCACCGCCGTGCCGTGGAAGGCCGGGCCAACCTTGCGCATCCATACCGGCCTGGAAGACCCCGACGACCTGATCGCCGATCTGGCCAAGGGGTTCGAGAGACTGCACGCCAGCCCCTAAAAATCATCCTGCCACAATCTTGGCGAAATTCCGGATTATGAGACCCGTCGCTCCGGAAAATCCCGCCCCTTGCCAGAGGTTCCCCAATGTCTCCTTCCACCAAGCTGATGGCCGCAACGGCTGTTTTTTGCACCTTTTCCGGTGTCGCCCTGGCCAGCGACTCGTCCGACGTCGCCCGCGTCGCCAAGTTGCCGGTGCCGGTGGTGGACAGCGTTCTGACCAACGTCGACGCCTATTTCGCCTCGCCCAGTGCCCCCACCGACCAGATGATGAGCGGCGTGGTCAAAAGTCTGGCCCTGAAGGTGGTCAAAAGCCACCTGAGCAGCCTGGACGACACCACTCCGGGCAAAAGCACCGACGCCACCGACGAGGAAAAGAACGCCACCTACAAGGTGGTCGTGCGCGTATCCCGCCGCGACACCTCGGAAGCCAGCGACTGCGTTGAAAACAAGGTCGCCCTCAGCGCCAGCGAGGGCGTGCCGGCCATCAAGGACGGCGCCTTTATCTTCGACATGGTCCATCCCCGCGTCACCGGCTGGGAATGGAAGCTGACTTTCTGCCGCACCCCCACCAGCGGCGGCGATTTCTCCGAATGGCAGTTCGCCCCCTCGAAGTAAAATCCACCATCGCCGCGGCCTTGCCGAATCCTTCGGATTTCGGCCGCGGCGATGACGTTCGTCACAGCCCCGTTCAACTCAGCGGCGCATGATTACCCTTAACAAGGCGAGTCATGCCCGTGCTATATTGATGGGACATATGACGAAATGTTTTTGAGTCCGATGCAACAGCATATCACCTCCCGCAGCCGGCTATCCGCAGCGGAGAAAATCCGTAGCGACGCCCGCCGGTTCATCGACGGCCTTGCCGATCGGCTGGTGGAATTGGACCGCATGTCGCAGAAGGCCAAGCGCTACAACGTCTTCAGCCCCAAAGAATACGCGGAATTCAAAAGCCTGTTCGTCAGCTTCACGGACCGGACGGAAGAATTCCAGATGCTGTCCTATCTGGCCGAGGAGTCCCTGTCGAACTACGAGCGCGGCGGCGCCGACCAGTGGCGCGAACATCAGCAGCTGGACGAATATTTCCGCAAATTGCAGATTCCCATGCTGCGCCAGGTCATCAGCACCAATCTCAGGCTGTTGAAGATTTGGGACGACCGCCTGCAGCGCGGCGAAGGCCTTCCCTACGGCGCCCGGGAACTGTTCCTGGAAACCATCCGCGTCATCTACAACGCCAAAACCCAGCTTTTGCGCCCCCGTTATGTCGCGCTGCTGGACAATTCCGCCCTGCACGACGCCGACCGCGCCGAACGCCTGCTGCGCACCCTGATCCGCAAGGCTCCCAAGCTGTTCGACTTCGCCGAGGACGATCCCGGCCTGCGCATCGCCGATGCCGTGCCGGAAGACGAGGACGACGACGATATCTTCGCCGATGATCCGCCTCAGCCCGAAGACCCCGATCCGCTGATCGGCGACGACGCGGACGAAGACGAGGACGCGCCGGCGAAACCGTCCGCCTCCTAAAGCGGCAGTCGCGTCGTGCCCGGCACGGCCGCTTGACGCAAAGCTAGATCGTCATGCCGACGCTGGCCGGAGTCGAGGCCAGCAGATCGCCGACCACCTTCAGTCCGACCCGCAAATCCTCCCGGTTGACGGGAGCGGAGACGGACAGCCGCACCGCTTCCGGCACCCGCCGCGTGGTGGCGAACGATCCCGCCGGCGCAACCACGACCCCTCGGCGATAAGCCTCCGCGGCAAAGGCGTCGGCCCGCCACTGCGGCGGCAGCGGCAGCCACAGATTGAAGCTGGGACCGGGCGGCGCGTAAACCGCCCCCAAAGCCTCGACCGCCAGCCGCACCCGTTCACGGGCTTCGCGCCGCTGGGCCTCGGCGGCCTGCGCGGCCCCCCCATCTTCGATCAGCATCGTCGCCACCTCGGCCAACAGCGGCGACACCATCATGGTGCTGGCGCTGACATTGGCGTTGATGCGGTTCAGCAGGGTTTCCGGCGCGACCGCGAAGCCGATCCGAAGGGCCGGCGCCACCGCTTTCGACAAGGACGACAGATAGACCACGCGATCCGGCGCCATGGTCCACAGCGGCACCGGCGGATCGTCGGCCAGGAAGGCGTAGATGCCGTCCTCGACCAAATAAGCGTCGTAACGGCGCAAAACCTCGATGATGGCCTGGCGTCGCTCAAGCGGCATGACGATGACCGTCGGGTTCTGGTTGGTCGGCATGCAATAGACCACCCGCCCCCGCCCGCTCTGAAACGCCTGTTCCAACGCCTCGGGGATCAATCCGTGACGGTCCATGGCCACGCCCTCCACCTCGCGGTCCAGCAAGCTGGCTGCTACTTTCAGGCCGGGATAGGTCAGTTCTTCGGCAAAGATCGTGTCGCCCGGACGCGACAGCGCCGCCAGCACCACCAGAATGGCCTGCTGTCCGCCGGTGGTCAGGATGACCCGTTCGGGATCGGCTTCGACGCCCTCTCCGCGCAACCAGCGGGCCACGGCCTGACGATAGCGCGGCGCGATGCCGTCAAACTGGTATCCCAGCAGATACGGCAGACTGTTGAGGTCGGCCAGGCGACGCAAGGCCACCGACACATGCGCGGCGCAATTGTCGCCCATGGGCCGGTTGATGGCCATGTCGATGGCGCTTTCGTTCTCCAACTGGCGGGCCGCCACGTAATCGTGGATATGCCGCGCCCCGCCGCCTTCCTCCAGGACATAGGTTCCGCGCCCCACTTGGCCGGACACCAAGCCCTGGCGGGCGGCCTCGGCGTAGGCGCGGGCGATAGTGCCCACCGTGCATTTCAGTCGCCACGCCAGATCGCGATGGGGCGGCAAGCGGCTACCGGGCGCAAGTCGGCCTGCGGCGATGTCGTCGGCCAAAGCCTCAACGATCATCCGATAGACGGGGCCGGAACGGCCCTTGAGCTGGGGAATCCATAATGACATGGTGTCAATGTTGGCATTGACTCGCCAATGAGGTCAATACGATAAGTGAATATAGCATCAATTGACGCATCATTGATGGAATTGAATGGGTGCAATCATAGTGACAAAGGAGTCATTCCCCCGCCCGTCCTCCTCGCCGCCGTCGACACGCGGCTTGCTGGCAATCATCGGCCAATGGCCTGTGGCAGCTAATCCGCCCATGCTGCGCAGCGCCAAAGCGGTGGAGAGCGTGATGCTGTGCCGGGCTGAAAGCGAGGACGGCGGCGTCACCTTGTCCGTCCATACGGCCGCACGCCAGGCAACGGCATCACCCCCGGCGCAGCCCGGCCTGTTTTTGCGCCTGTGCCTGCGGCTGGAACAGTGGGTTCAACGCGTCAACGACCGACGGTTGTTGGCACAAATGGACGACCGCATGCTGAAGGATATAGGCATCAGCTCAGCCGATGCCTTAAAGGAATCCGCCAAACCATTCTGGTTAAAGTAAAATTAACCATTTGATCATTGACGCAACGGGCGGCTGTACCATATTGTTTTAAACGATCGTTCGGGACAATTCCGGTCGGAGATACAACCGACCGAGACATCCCGGGGGATGGGGACAAAGGGACGCCGCCCGGTCTCCGGAGCGGACACGACAACAAACCCCACCGACAATAAGGCATGGAAACCAATGCCTTGATAAAAATGGTCGGGGTGCCTGCTCTGGGGATTACGATCATGCCTGCTCCGCTGCTGACCCGAGAAGAGTTACTGAACCGGCTCCACGACGTCTTCCGCCGCTATGGTTACGAAGGCGCCAGCATGAGCCGCATAGCCGCCGCCACCGGGTTGGGCAAGGCCAGCCTTTACCACCACTTCCCCGGCGGCAAGGAACAGATGGCCGCCTGCGTGATCGACGCCCGCCGCAGCTGGTACGAGGAAAATCTGTTCCGTCCGATGGAATCGGTGCATCCGCCCCGCCAGCGCCTGACCAACATGCTGTCCACCCTGGACCAGGCATATGAAGGCGGCGAAAAAGCCAGCCTGCCGGGCCTGCTGGCCCTGACAGTGGAGCGCGACATGTTCGCCGAGGCTATTTCCGAATTCTTCCAGCGCTGGCTGGATTGCATGACCCAACTGCTGATCGACGCCGGTCTGGCCCGAGACATCGCCACGCGCCGCGCCCAGGACGGCGTTCAGCGCATTCAGGGTGCCCTGATGCTGTCGCGCGCCTACGGCGACCGCAAACCCTTCTCCTCCCTGCTCAGCGAATTGCCGGACCAGATGCTGGCCGGCGCCGACCGCGGTAACATCTGGAGCAGCCGCAGCCCGCGCCTTCCCACGGCTCCAGCCGGCTTTTCGACCCACGCCCACGCCTTAAGGCAGTGAGCCCAAAACCAGAATCAGCCTAAGATTTCACCAAAGTCAGGCGGTGGCGATTTTTTGATCGCCGCCGCTTGTCTTTTTGGGCGCCCCTCTTAAATTTGGATTTACCTCTATTGTTTAAAAATATACATACTTTCGCTGTATCATAAAATCTCCAGCCATCTCGAAACGCATATGCAATTCGACCTGAGGTTTCGGGAGGGAGGATAGACAGGTGCCAGATCAAGTTTTCCTGACCGGGAAAGAGCGGACCTTCCCGGATTCCGAAATCATCGTCAGCAAGACAGATCCCCAGGGCCGCATCACTTACGTCAACGACGTCTTCCTCGGCGTTTCCGGTTATCTGGAATCGGAAGTGATGGGCAAAGCCCACAACGTCATCCGCCACCCGGACATGCCTCGTTGCGTTTTCAAGCTGCTGTGGGACAAAATCCAGGCCAGCCAGGAGATTTTCGCTTACGTCAACAATCGGGCGAAAAGCGGCGACTATTACTGGGTTCTGGCGCACATCACGCCCAGCTTCAACGCCAACCGGCAGATCATCGGCTATCACTCGAACCGCCGTTCGCCGACCCGCGCCGCCATCGCCAAAATCGCCCCCCTTTACGCCCAACTGTTGCAGGAAGAGCAAAAGCACTCCGACCGCAAACTGGGAATCGAGGCCGGAACGCGGCTGCTCATGAACACGCTCGCCAATCAGGGAATCGGCTATGAAGAATTTGTCTTCAGTCTCTAAGGCCAAGAACGCCGCCATCGCCGCCGCCGCCCTGGCGGCGCTGTCCGCTCTGGTCGCCCTGATTGCCGGAAGCTGGTACGACGCCCTGCCCTGTCTGCTGATCCTGGCCCCCTGCTTCGTGGGCTGGAGCAATCTGAACCGGGCCAGCGACAGCATCCGCAAAGCCGCCGAAGCCACCACCGCCGCCGCCCAAGGCGATCTGAACGTGCGCATTCTGGCGATCCGCGGCCATGGCGACGTCGGCAACATGCTGCGCAACATCAACCGGGTTCTCGACCTGACCGAAGCGTTCTGCAAGGAAGCCGAGGCCGCCATGCTGCACGCCATGGAACGCAAATATTACCGCAAGATCGTGACCACCGGTCTGCGCGGCGAATTCGTGCGCTTCGCTGAGACCATCAACCGCTGCCTGGACACCATGTCCAAGCGCGACGCCGCCGCCCTGAGCTTCGCCGAAAACAACGTCCGCCCGCTGGTGGCCGAAGTGTCCGCCGCCTCGACCCAGTTGCGCAGCAGCGCCTCGAGCATGAACGGCAACGCCACCGGCACCCTGCAGGAGGCCCTGACATCGGCGTCGGCGGCGGACCAGGCTTCGGCCAACGTCGCCGCCGTCGCCGCCGCCACCGAAGAACTGGCCGCCTCCTTCGGCGAAATCAACCGTCAAGCCACCCTGGCTACCACCATCGCCCACGACGCCATGGAAAAAGCCCGCTCCACCGACGAGACGGTGCAGCGGCTGGGCGAAGCCGCCGGCCGCATCGGCGACGTGCTGTCCCTGATCCAGGATATCGCCGCCAAGACCAATCTGCTGGCGCTGAACGCCACCATCGAGGCGGCGCGGGCGGGGGAGGCCGGCAAGGGCTTCGCCGTCGTCGCCAACGAAGTCAAGCATCTGGCCAACCAGACGGCCCAGGCGACCGGAGAAATCGGCCAACATGTCAGCGCCATCCGGGAAGCCTCGGACGGAGCCGCCGCCGCCATTCGGGAAATCGGCCAGACCGTGGGCAACATCCAGGAAAGCTCGACGACCGTCGCCGCCGCCGTCGAGGAACAGAACGCCGTCAGCCTGGAAATTTCGCGCAACGTCTCGGAAGCGGCGGTCGGCACCGATTCCGTCAGCGCATCCGTCGGCAAAATGCAATCCATGGCCGACGGCACCAGCCGCGAATCCACGCATGTCTCGGAAGCCGCCGAAAGCCTGCTGTCGAAAGCCGAACTGCTTCAGCAGCAGGTGGACAGCTTCATCAGCCAGATCCGGGGCGCCGCCTGACGGCGAACCCATCGCAGCACATGAAAAACGGGAGCCGGCATCCGGCTCCCGTTTCTTGATCGGCACGGGCTCCATGGCTCCTTAGCGTTGCGCCAGGAAGTCCGCAAAGGGTTTATCCAACTGCATGATATGCAGGCGCAGCCAGTCCGCCACATATTCGAACATCTCAGCCGGGGCGGTCTGATCGCCACCTTGGACGCGGTCCCGCAACTGATCGAAGCGGGCAAAGAACTGCTGATGAGCCGAACGGTGGGCCGGTAGGCCGGGATAAGCCCGCCGCTCCATGGCCTGTTCTTCCTCGGCGAAATGCGGGCGCATGGCCGTATCCATCATGCCAATGGCCTGCTGCGCCGCTTCCATGCCTTCGTCGTGCACCATGCGGGCGAAGAAGCTGTTCATCTGCTCGAACATTTCGCGGTGATGCTTGTCGACGGTTCCGAAGCCCGTGTTCAGGGCATCGTCCCAGGTGAACAGCCGCATGTCCTTCTTGTCGGCCCGCACCTGATCCAGGAAGCGCCGCACCTCGGTCTTCAGCAAATCCGCCTGATGCGACAGCTCACTGGCGGATTCGTTGATCTGGCTGGCGGCATGGCCGGTTTCCCGGGCGGCCTGTTCCACCTGTCCAATATTGCGCGAAACTTCCTGGGTGCCGATCGAGGCCTGGTCGACATTGCGGGCAATCTCGCCGGTGGCCGCCGTCTGCTCCTGCACCGCCGAAGCAACCGAGGAACTGATCTCGCTGACTTCGGTAATGACCTTGGAAATGGAGGAGATGGCTCCCACCGCGTCGCTGGTGCCGGTCTGCACGGCGGCGATCTTGGCGGCGATCTCGTCGGTGGCCTTGCCGGTCTGGTTGGCCAGGTTCTTCACCTCCGACGCCACCACGGCGAACCCCTTGCCGGCGTCTCCGGCCCGCGCCGCCTCGATGGTGGCGTTCAAAGCCAGAAGATTGGTCTGGCTGGCGATGTCGTTGATCAGCGCCACGATCTCGCCAATGCTGCCGACGTTTTCCGACAGACGCTGGATCAGATCGGTGGTGTGGGTCGCCTCTTCGTTGGCGCGCACGGCGACCGACTGGGAGCGTTCGACCTGCCCGGCGATCTCGTTGATCGACGCCGACAATTCCTCGGTGGCCACGGCCACGGTTTCCACATTGCTCGACGCCTCTTCCGCCGCCGCCGAAACGGTGGTGGCCTGGGCGCTGGTTTCCTGAGCCGTCGCCGCCATCTGCTTCGACGACGCCTGAAGCTGCACGGCCGCCGCCGTCACGGCATCGACCACGCCGCCCACCTGCGCCTCGAAATTGTCGGCCATCTTGCGCAAGGCGGCCTGACGGTCGCGCTCGGCCCGGCGTTTCTGCTCTTCCTGCTCGTGGCGCATGGCCTCCATTCGGACGGCATTTTCCTTGAAGATTTGAACCGCGCCGGCCATTTCGCCGATCTCGTCCCGACGTTCGCGGGCGGGAACGTCGGTGCCGTTGTCGCCATCGGCCAGTTGACGCATGGCCGCCGTCATGCGGATCAGCGGACGGGTGATGGCGCCTCCCAGCAGAAGAGCCAGGGCAACGCCGGCCAAAAGCCCGACAACGGCCGCCCCCAGAACGACATTGCTGGTCGAGACCAGATTTTCCAGCGTCTCGTCCTGGATGCGGCTGGCCTCACCGGCGGCGGAATCGACTACGGCCTTGGTATTGTCGGACAAGAGCTTCATCTGCTCGACCATGGCTTTGTTCATCAGGATCTCGATGTCCGAGGCCAGCGACACATAACGTCCGAACCCCTCCTCGTAAACGCCGACGGCGCTTTTCAGCTCCTGAACCAGGGCGGCGCTTTCACCGGAATCCGACATTTGCCCCAGCATGGCGTCCAACTGGGCATATTCGTTACGAGCCTTGTCGCCGAAGGAATTGTCGTGCCGGGAAATCATCAAATTCACGTAGACCCGCCCCATAAGGGCGTGATCCATCACGACGGAGATCTGATGCAAGGCATCGGCGCGGCCGCTTTTATAAGCCTGCGCCTCCAGCTTCAGCAACGTCTCGTGGATTTTGCCGCCCGTCGGGGTCATCACATCGGTCAGCAGCTTTTCCTGAGCGGATTTGCTCTCGACCAGCTTGTCGAGATTGGCGGCATAACCGTCGAAAGCGGACTGAACCGCCAACATGCCGGCATGGCGCTCGGGGTTCTTGATCTTGTCCAGGGCTTCGGCCAGATGGCCGCGCAGCGTCGCCACCGCATCCCGGGCCGACGCGGCGTCCTGGGGATTGCCCAGGTTGCCGTACTCGCGCACCAACCGCCGAAGAGCCAGGGCGTCGCGGTCCACTTGACGCGCGATCGAGCGGACATCCATCCGCTGAACATAGGTTACGACGTTATCGCGCGTTGCCCGGAAGGCAATGATAGAAGTCAGCGACAGTGCCAGAAAAAGCAGAAGAAGCACCGCGAATCCAAGGATGATACGGGCACGAATCTTCAGGCCGGACAACAGCGCCATGGGGCGTTTCCCTCTAAAATCACCACATATCTTGAGTCATGCGCAATCCCTAGGTGATATAAAGGGATCCCGATGAATATACTCTTTTAGTATGACGCCTTTACTTTATGCAATCGCCAATCATACTCACTTTTTCCAACCAGCCGTATGCAGCTTGGGACAATAAACTTTTGTATTAATGTTTCCGCCGAAGGAATATCCCTTAGCCTCACCGCTTTCCATTGCCCGCCAACGCAGGAGCTTCCGCCAATGATCGGACAAGACGGACACCCCATGACCCGCGACATGATCCGCGCCGCCGTGAAGGTCTACACAGAAGAATCCCGAGGCTCGAAGGCCTTTGCCGGATTGCCCCGCGCCCTTGTGACGGTGCTCGACAATCTGGCCGTCGGCAAGACCACCTACGTCAAAGCCAAGGACGGTCAACTGCAACTGACCCGACAGAAGGACAAAAGCCTGTCGGTTAGCTGAAACGCACGGGAATCCTTGACGCCGGCAAAGCCGCTTCGTCACAATAAGGCTCTGTATTTCCTGTTTCGTCGCAGTTTGGGAGAGACGTCCCATGTTCGAGCCGGCCAAGGCGCCTTGGATCCGCCCCGGCGTGGTGGTGCATGAAGCCACCATGCCCGTGGACGATCTGTTGGCGCGCTTTGCCCTGGAGGTGCGGGGCCGCGGCTTCTCCGTGGCCGGCTACGTCCAGCGCGGCCAAGCCGAACAGGATGCAGCCGAACTGGTCGATCTCGCCACCGGTGAAACCATGCCTTTGCCGCCGTCGGGCGAAACCGTCGCCGCCGCCAAGCGCATGCGCGCCGCCATGCGCGACGACGCCGATCTGGTGGTGATCAGCGACTTCCCCGCCATGGAGCAGGCCGCCAAGGGATTGGGCGCGACCGTCGAAGGGGTTTCGCCCGGCATGCCGGTATTGACCTCGATCACCGGCGGCGCCATCCAGACCTGGCTGGACTTCGCCGGACAGGACGGCGGCACCATCATGCCGCCCAGCATGAAAGCCCTGTGGCGCTGGTGGGGGCCGGAGCGGCTGTACCGCGACCTTGCCCTGGGCGTCGCCGCCGACGAGGTGCGCCAGATCGCCTGCGGCCAGCGCTGGATCATGGTCGAGGGGCCGCACGGCTGCGGCCTGGCCTATCTGCCCCGCTATCCCAAGGAACTGCTGCCCCGCCTGCCGGTCCTGGCCAAGCAGAGCCTGAAATCCCTGGCCGAGTTGTCGGCGTCGTGGGATCCCCTGGAAATGGCCTTGGGCATCGCCGCCATCAACGCCCATTACAACCGCTATGATCTGGCGGGACAGATGGGCAACGGCGCCCATCTGTTCACCCAGGAAAAGGGCCGGGTGGTGGCGGTGGGGGCTTTTCCCGGACTGAGCGCCACCTTGCCCAACTGCGCCGTGATCGAAACCGATCCCCGCCCCGGCGAATACCCCACCGTGGCCATGGACAGCCTGCTGCCCGGATGCGCCGCCGCCGTGGTTAACTCATCGACCATCATCAACCGCAACCTGCCGCGCATCCTGCGTCTCGCCCACGGATCGCGGGTGGCCTTGGTGGGGCCGTCGACGCCGATGACTCCTCGCCTGCATCCCTATGGCGTCGAAGTTCTGGGCGGGCTGGTGGCGCGCGATCCCAAGGGCTTGGCTTCGGCTATCAAAACCGGCGCCCATCCCAGGGATTTCGGCAATTTCGGCCAGTATCTGCACATCCGCCGCCAGGACAACGAAGCCGACGCCACTTGAGCGGAAAATTCCCCCATCCGCTATGGAGGAATATTGTCTTTTGCGTCATAGTGCGCCCATGCCGTGGCGTGGCTATTCCTTTGAAGAGGCTGGGGATATGAGGCTGTTTGCCGACTTGCGCATTCGCACGAAACTGATCATCGCCCTGGTGCCTTTGGCGGTGATGGTGATGGCGGCCGGTCTTTACGCCTCACTGGAGCTTTCGCGCATCGACGGCCGCTACAGCCAGATGGTCGAACAAGGGCTGAACGCCACCCTGTCGCTGAACAAGGCCAACGACCGCATCGACGCTATTTGCCAGCTTCTGCTGAAGGAAGCGGTCGAGGACAACGCCGACCGTTCGGCCCGCCTGGACGGCGAAATCGAAAAATCCATGCGCGATTACGCGCAGATGATGGAATTGGGCCGCGCCCAGGCGCCCCAGACGGTCAAACCGCGCCTTGCCGCGATTTCCAGCCTGTTCGAGGACGGCGCGCTGAACGTCAGGCCCGTCCGCGCCAAGGCTCTGGCCGGCGCCCACGGCGAAGCCCTAGCCATGCTGCGGGCCGGCGCCGCCGTCAATCTGGAACAGGCCCGCACCCAGACAGCCGCCCTAGTGGACGATATCCGCCGCGACCTGGGCGACGCCAGCAAAGCCGCCGCCCGCCACACCGGACAGGCCATCACCGTCACCTGGGCGGTCATCGCCCTGGGGCTTCTGGGCTCGATCGGCATCGCCCTGTGGATCGTGCAAAAGGAAGTGGTGGAGGTTCTGCGCACCCTGAAGGACAGCATCCACGACGTCGCCGACGGCCGACTGGATCAGCCGATCCCCTTCCGTGAAATGAAGAACGAGGTGGGGTCCATCACCCGCGCCTTGGCCACCCTCCAGCAAGGCGCCAAGGAGCGTGAAACCCAAAGCTGGGTAAAGGCGGAAGTGGCCGCAACCGCCGAGGAACTGCAATCCGCCGAGGACTTTCCCAGCTTCGCCTCCGCCCTGCTGTCGCGCATCGGCGCATCGGTGGCCCTGATGTACGGCGCCCTTTACGTCCCCGACGCCTCGCGCCGCCGCTTCGAGCGGGTCGGCGGGTTCGCCTTGCACAATCCCGACACGGTCCACAGCTTCGCCCTCAACGAAGGGCTGGTGGGACAGGCCGCGGCCGAAAAACGCATGCTGTCGGCCCATACCCAGGACGCCGATCTGGTGGGCATCCCCACCGGCCTGGGCCTGATCAAACCGGGCCACCTTTATTTCGTGCCGGTAATCAACCAGGGCACCGTCGCCGCCGTTCTGGAACTGGCCACCGGTGCGCCGATGGAGCCCCGCCAGCAATCGCTGCTGGAGGCCATGCTGCCCACGGTGGCGTTGTCCATGCAGATTCTGGTGCGCAACGTCCAGACCCGCCAGCTTCTCGACCAGACCCAGGAGCAGGCAGCCACGCTGGTGCAGTCGGAACGCCAGTTGATCGCTCGCCAGGCCGAACTGGAAAAGCTAAACGACACCATGGCCTCCCAGGCCCGTCAGGTGGAACTGCAATCCGAGGAGTTGCACCGCGAAAAGGCCCTGTTGCGTTCGCTGATCGATTCGATCCCCGACCCCATCCTGGTGTGCGACCGCACCGGCCAGACCCTGGTGGCCAACACCGCCTATCTGACCCTGCACGAAGACGCCGAGGCGGAGATCCGCCTGGATATCTCCGCTGAGATGCAGGAGGTTCTGAACAGCGGCGCCACCCATATGGTCGAACGCATGGTGGACGGCGTCGACGGCCAGAAAATCCTGCTGGAGATCACCCGCACCCCCTTCATCGGTCCCAGCGGCGGCACCGAGGGCGTCATTGAGGTGTCCCGCGACATCACCGAACGCAAGCAGGCGGAACTGGCCCTGGCCCAGGCCGAGGAACATTCCCGCCAGATTCTCGGCTCCGTCAGCGACGGCATTCTGGGGCTGGACCTGGAAGGCTGCATCAGCTTCATCAATCCCGCCGCCGTCTGGACCCTGGGTTACGCCGAAGAGGAAATCCTCGGCTCTTCCCTGCGCGACCGCATCCAGACGCCGCCGCCCGGCCACAAGGAAGTGCTCAGCGCCTCGGACGAATATTTCTTCCGCAAGGACGGCCGCAGCTTCCCCGTGGAATATTCCACCACGCCTATCTTCAAGGACGACGACATGGTGGGCACCGTGGTCGTCTTCCGCGACATCACCGAACGCAAGCGCGAACAAGAAGAGCTTTTGCGGGCCAAGGAGGTGGCCGAGGACGCCACCCGCATGAAGTCGGACTTCCTGGCCAACATGAGCCACGAGATCCGCACGCCGATGAACGCCATCATCGGTCTGGCCCACCTGCTGATGAAGACCGGCCTGACCGCGCGGCAGGCCGATCAGATGCGCAAGATCCAGCAATCGGCCAATCATCTGTTGGCCCTGATCAACGACATCCTCGACTTCTCGAAGATCGAGGCCGGCAAGCTGCCGATCGAGATCGTCGATTTCGAGCTGCGCGAGGTTCTCGACAACGTCAGCAACCTGATTTCAGAAAAAGCCGCCGCCAAGGGGCTGGAGCTGATCTTCGACATCGACCAGACCCTGCCCGACTGCCTGCAGGGCGATCCTCTGCGGCTGGGGCAGATTCTCATCAACTTCTGCAACAACGCCGTCAAGTTCACCGAAACCGGGGAAATCGTCGTCAAGGCCCAGCTGCTGGAAAACCACGACGGCGACATGTTGGCCTATTTTGCCGTTTCCGACACCGGCATCGGCCTGACCGAAGAGCAGATCGGACGGCTATTCCAGGCCTTCTCGCAGGCCGACGCCTCAACCACCCGCCGTTACGGCGGCACCGGATTGGGGCTGGCCATCTCGAAGCGGCTGGCCGAGCTGATGGGCGGCAATATCGGCGTGACCAGCGAATACGGCGCCGGAAGCACCTTCTGGTGCACCGTGCGACTGCATCCCGGCCAACAGAAAACCATCCACCACACTCCCGCCATCGATCTGTCCGGACGCCGGGTGTTGGTCATCGACGACAGCCCCCAGGCCCGCGCCGTGCTGGCCGACCTGCTGTCCGGCCTGTCGTTCATCGTGGACGAAGCTCCTTCGGGACTCGAAGGGCTGGAAATGATCGACCGCGCCGCCGAGCGGAAAAACCCTTACGAAATCGCCTTCATCGACTGGCAGATGCCGGGCATCGACGGCATCGAAACCACCCGCCGCCTGCATGAAAAGGCTGGAACCGGCCAGCATCCCCATGTGGTCATGGTCACCGCCTACGGCCGCGAAGAAATCATGGAAAAGGCCGAGCAGTTGGGGATCGAGCAGTTCCTGATCAAGCCGGTCACGCCGTCGGCCCTGCTGGACGCCGCCGTGCGCGTGCTGGGCGGCCATGCCGGCGGCGGCCAGGACGCCCTTGCCCAGCTTCCGTCTCCGGCGGAGGCCCAGTCGCTGAAGGGCGCCCATGTGCTGCTGGTCGAAGACAACGAACTAAACCAGGAAGTGGCCATCGGCCTGCTGGAAGACATGGGCCTGACCATCGACATCGCCACCAACGGCCAGCAGGCCGTCGACAAGGTGGCCCAGAACGTCTATGACGCCGTGCTGATGGACATGCAGATGCCGGTGATGGACGGCATGGAGGCCACCCGCGTCATCCGCGGAGTGCCGCGCCTGCAGGACATGCCCATCATCGCCATGACCGCCAACGCCATGGCCGCCGACCGCGAGCGCTGCCTGGAAGCCGGCATGAACGACCACATCGCCAAGCCCATCGAACCCGACAAGCTTCAGGCCATGCTGGTCCGCTGGATCAAGCGCGGCGAAAACACCGCCTCGGCGCCCATGCCCGCCGCCGAAACGGCAAAGCCTGCCGACGCCCCCCCCGGCTTAAACCCTTCCTGCCTAAGCATCGACGGCATCGATACCGCCTCGGGCCTGCGCCGCACCGGAGGCAACGAGGAGCGCTACCGCACCTTGCTGCGGCGTTTCTGCGAGAACCAGCGGGACGCCGGACGGATCATCGTCGAATCCCTGAAAGCCTTCGACCGGGAAACCGCCGAACGCGCGGCCCACACGGTCAAGGGCACCGCCAGCACCCTGGGCGTCGGCGCCCTGGCGGAACAGGCCAGCCGCATCGAAGCCCAGATCAAGACCGGCATCACCGCCGAGGCTCTGGATCTGAGCCAGTTCAACCGCTTGCTGGACGACGCCGTCATGGCCATCTCCGACAGCCTGAGCGATGGCCGCGCCGAGGCCGTGCCGGCGGACGCCTTTCCGGCAAAGATCGCCGCTCCCCTGGCCCGGCTGAAATCCCTGCTGGAAAACGACGACGGCGAAGCCGCCGAGTTCATGATGGAGAACCGCCCGCTGCTTTCCAGCGTCCTCAGCCTGGAGGAAATCGAACGGCTGGACCGTTCGGTGGGAAATTTCGACTTCTCGACGGGGCTGGAGGAAATCACCCGGATTTCCCGGCGTCTCAGCCTGCCGGTCTGAACTCAGCGGCGGCTGATCAGCACCGCCGTGAGATCGTCGTCCAGCGGCTCGCGCACCTTGGCTTGGAAGTTCTTCATTAGCACGTCCAGGCGCGGCATGCCGCCGTCGGCGGTGCGCGGGGCGGCGGCCAGCAGGGCGTCCACGCCGTCGTCGTCGCAGATGCCACCGGTCAGCAGCGTCGCCTCGCTCATGCCGTCGCTGTAGAACATCACCGATTCGCCGGACAGCATCGGGCGCGAGAACAACTTGCGGGGCTGCCCTTCCAGAAGACCCAGCGGCACGCCGCGGGTTTCCAGGCGCTCGTGGCTGCCGTCCCGGGCCATGAAGATGGGATTGGGAGCGCCGCCCGCCGACCATTCCAGCACCTGGCGGTCCATGTCCAGCACCCCATAGAAAATGGTGGCGAAATGCCCGGGTGGCAGCAAGCGGCACAACCCGGCATCCAGACGCATCAGCATCTGATTGGGGGCACCCCACAATTCCCGGTGCTCGTGGATCAGGGCGTGCAGACGGAAGGTGTTCAGGGCCGCCGCCAGACCGTGGCCGGTGAAGTCGAAGGCATAGAAGGCCACCCGCCCGGCGTCGATCTCGTGAATGCCCCACAGATCGCCGCCGGTGGCCGAAGACGGCTGGAAATGCGACTGGATCAGCAAGCCATGGGCCTGAGACAATTCGGACAGAGGCCCGGACTGGGGCAGCAGCGCCTGCTGCATGCGGGTGGCGTTTTCCATTTCCTGCTGCACATGCAACCGCTCCAGCCGATAGCGGGCATCGGCCAGCAGTTCGCGGTTATGCAGCGCCGTCGCCGCCTGGGCGGCCAAAGCCTCGACGAAACGCTCGATCTCGGGCAGGAAGGCCACCACCGCGCCGCCGCCGCCCGGCTTCCTGGCGTTGACCAGCTGCAGCGCCCCCATGGGATCGCCGCCGCGCGGCTTCAACGGCACCACCAGCACCGACGTCACCTCGTCCAGCCCGTCGGCGCCGACGCACAGATGCGGAATGGCGGCGCTGTCGAGGAAGGTCGAAGCGTCTTCGATGTTCACGGTCGTCTGGGAATTGACCGCATAGGCGATCATGTTGTCGTTGTTGGCCTCGCCCTGCTCGTTCAGCAGGTCGATGGGCGCCAGGGTGCGGAGGGAATCCACCACCTCCAGCTGGTCCCGCTCGTTGCGCCGGTACAGCACGCCGTCCTGGGCGTTGGTCAGTTCCTTGGCGCTTTCCAGAATCTTGGCGACCAGAAGGTCGCTGTCTTGTTCGCTGGCCAAGGCGATGCCGACTTCCACCAGCTTCGCCAGCTTCGCCCGCGCCTCTTCCAGCGAGGCGGTCTTGGCGGCCAGGGCTTTTTCCAGATAGCCGGCCATGTCGCGCAGGTAATCCTGGCTGGCTTTCAATTTCAGGTGGGTTTCGACCCGGGCCAGCAGGATGGGCGGGCTGATGGGCTTGGTGATGTAATCCACCGCTCCCAGCTTCAGCCCCTTCTCCTCGTCCTCAAGATCGGTCTTGGCGGTCAGGAAGATGACGGGAATGCCCTTGGCCCGGTCGTCGGCCTTCAGGCGTTCGCACACCTCGTAGCCGTTCATCTCGGGCATCATGACGTCCAGCAGGATCAGGTCCGGCGGCGTGTCCGACAAGGCGATGGCCAAAGCCTTTTCGCCACGGTTGGCCACCTTGACGCGATAGGCGTCCTTGAGGATGCCGTTGACCAGCATCAAGCCATCCGGGGCGTCGTCCACCACCAGAATAGTCGCTTTGTCGACCAGGCCGTTCCCGTCCAAGCCTTTGATCCCCTCACCCCGAAGCCATTCTCCAGAACGGCCGTTTTCCCCCGAAGCCCGGGACGCCCGCGGACAAAAGCCCCGGGCAGCCGCGCAGAATTGCTTTCTTTCTTATTTTTCGTCTTATCCGGTGGCTTCCGCCGCCTGCCGAGAGGCGCGGCCGCTAGAACCTTTTGCGCATGACGCCATGACGAAAGGCTGCCGTCAAGCATCGTCAGACCACCGTTGGGAGAAATATCCCAGATCAGCTTTTCGGGTGCAGATGCCGGTGCCGCCCGCGATAGGCATGGCCGTGCGAATGGTCCGCCCCCTGTTCGTCGTGATGAGCATGGCCGTGGGGATGCGAATGGGCTTCCTCGCCGGTTTCCGCCGGCACCAGATGCAGGTTGCCGTGACGCACGCCGGTCTCGGCGATCGTCGCCTCGGCGAAACGCCGGACATCGTCGGTGCCGCCCTGAAGCACGGCGATTTCGAGGCAATTTTCGTGATCCAGATGCACATGCAGGGTCGACAGCATCAGGTCGTGGTGGGAATGCTGCGCCTCGGTCAGACGGCGCGACAGTTCCCGCTGGTGATGGTTATAGACATAAGACAGGCAGGCGACGGCATGGCTGGCGCGGTTTTCCGTCAGCCGATCCTGTTCAAGCCGCTGGCGCAGCAGATCGCGGATGGCCTCGGAGCGGTTTTCATAGCCCTTGCGCTTCATGTAGCCGTCGAATTCGGCCAACAGTGCGTCGTCCAACGATATGGTCACGCGCTCCATCCGCCCGTCCTCCTCTTGCTTGTCGAGCCGGTTGTTTAACACAAAACGCTCCATGTGGCGACGCGACGCCTTGACGTATGATTTTTCAAAAAATAGTATGACGCTGTTTTTGGGGAAGGAAACCAGCATGATCGAGATATTCCGGCGCTTTGGGCTCGACCGCAAAGTCGGCCTTCTCTTTGCCGGCCTGATCGCCGCCAATGCCGCATCCTGGCTGTGGGCGCTGGTTGCCTTTCGGGACTACCCGGTGCTGCTGGGAACCGCTTTGCTGGCCTACAGCTTCGGTCTGCGCCACGCGGTGGACGCCGACCATATCGCCGCCATCGACAACGTCACCCGCAAACTGATCCAGATGAAACGGCGCCCCGCTTCGGTCGGGTTCTTCTTCTCGTTGGGCCATTCCAGCATCGTCGTCCTGGCTTCGTTGCTGGTGGCCGGCACGGCTCTGGCCTTCAAGAACGACATCGAGGAAGTGCACGGCATCGGCGGCGTCATCGGCACATCGGTGTCGGCGGCCTTTCTGCTGGTCATCGCCGCCGTCAACCTGATCATCCTGAAAGGCGTCTGGCAAGTGTTCGCCCGGGTCCGGCGGGGGGAATCCTATGTCGAGGAAGACCTGAACGCCCTGCTGGCCGGACGCGGGGTGCTAGCCCGGCTGTTTCGTTCGCTGTTCCGCCTGATCTCGAAAAGCTGGCACATGTATCCGCTGGGCTTCCTGTTCGGTCTGGGCTTCGACACCGCCACCGAAGTAGGATTGCTGGGCATTTCCGCCGCAGAAGCCGCCAAAGGCATGAGTCTGTGGTCGATCCTGGTGTTTCCCGCCCTGTTCACCTCGGGCATGGCCTTGGTGGACACCCTGGACAGCACCTTGATGACCGGCGCCTATGGCTGGGCCTTCGTCAAGCCGGTGCGCAAGATTTACTACAATCTGACCCTGACCATCGTCTCGGTGGCGGTGGCTCTGCTGGTGGGCGGCGTCGAGGCGCTGGGACTGCTGGCCGATCAGTTCGCGCTGTCCGGCCCGTTCTGGGACGGGATCGGCGCGCTGAACGACAGCTTCGGTCTGCTGGGCTATCTGATCGTCGGGCTGTTCATCGCCGCCTGGGCCGTTTCGGCAGCCATTTACCGCCTGAAGGGTTACGACGCCCTGGAGGTCGAAGCCTCCTGAAACCGGCCGGCTATTTTGCGGAAACGGCCTTCGCGGACGGCTGGGCCTGCCCTTGCGGCTTGCCCTTGGGCGGCATGATTCCCGACAGCACTTTGGCGATCAGGCTGGGCTGCAAGCTTTTCCAAATGAACATGACGGCGATCCATGAGCAAAGAGCGATGAACCTATGGTATCGCCGCGCCGGCATTTGTGCAAGTCATTCTCAATATCACGGCACTATCAAAAAAACGCCGGTCGAAACCGGCGTCGTTTCCTGAAAATCAGATGTCGTAATTCATGATCGCCGGAATGCCCCGACCGCCCAGCATTTCCTTCAGGCTGGTGTTGTCAAGGATTTCGGCGGTGGCGTCGCGCACCTTCTGCATCACCGCGCGCACGGCACAGGCCGCTTCGTCGGTACAGTCGTTGCAGGGACGATAGGCGGTGACGCTGACGCAGGCCACCGGGGCCAGCGGGCCGTCCAGAATGCGGATGACCTGACCGGCGGTGATCTTAGCCGCCGGACGGGCCAGGGTATAGCCGCCGCCCTTGCCCTTCTTGCTGTAGAGCAGGCCCTGGTTCTTCAACTCCAGCAAAATGGCGTCGAGGAATTTCTTGGGGATGTTCTGGGTGGTGGCGATATCCGCCCCCTGAACGCCGCCCTGACCTTCTCGCTCCGCCAAATGGAGCATGGCCTTCAATCCGTATTTCGCCTTTGCGGAAAGCATGTTCAGCCCTGTGTCAATGATTGGCGAGAGAGTGCCGACAGAGCGGGCGTCTGTCAACGAATCGCCACAAAAATACGCGAAGACGGCGTAATTCCGTCTTCGCGTCCCGGCATGCCTCAGACTGGCTTCTTGACCAATCTCAAGGCCACGGCGGTGACGATGGTTCCCACCGCCAGAGCGATCACATATCCCCCTAGATGCGTCACGGCGTTGGGGATCGGCAGAACGAAGACGCCTCCATGCGGCACCTTCAGTTCAGCTCCCACCGCCATCGAGATGGCGCCTGTCAGGGCCGACCCCGTCATCAGGCTGGGAATGACTCGCAAAGGATCGCGGGCGGCGAAGGGAATCGCCCCTTCGGTGATGAAGGAAATTCCCAGCACGGCGGCGGCGTTGCCGGCGTCGCGCTCGTCGGGCGTAAAGCGGCTGGCGAACAGCTTGGTGGCCAGCGCGATCCCCAGGGGCGGAGTCATGCCGGCGGCCATGGCGGCGGCCATGGGGCCGTAGACCTGGCTGGCGATCAAGCCGGTCGAAAAAGCATAAGCAGCCTTGTTCACCGGCCCGCCCATGTCGAAAGCCATCATACCGCCGATCAGCAGACCCAGCAGGATGGCGCTGCTTCCCTGCATGCCCCGCAGCCAGTCGCTCAAGGCGGTCAACAACGAGGCTACCGGGTCTCCCACCACATAGATCATCAGCAGGCCGGTCAGCAGCGAACCGAGAACCGGCAGAATAAGAACCGGCTTCAGCCCCTCCAAGTTACGGTGCAGTTTGATATGACGGTTGAGGAAACGGGTGCCGTAGCCGGCGATGAAGCCGCCGGCGATGCCGCCCAGGAAACCCGCCCCCAGGGACGAGGCCAGCATTCCCCCCACCATGCCCGGCGTGATGCCCGGACGGTCGGCGATGGAAAAGGCGATATAACCCGCCAGAGCCGGCACCATCAGGGCGAAGGCCGACTTGGCGCCGATCTGGAACAGGGCATAGGCCAGCGTCCCCTTGTGGGCGTCGTCATAGGCGTAGATGCCGCCCAGGGCGAAGGCGATGGCGATCAGCAGGCCGCCCGTGGTGACGAAGGGCAGCATGAACGAGACGCCGGTCATCAGATGCTTGTAGGGGCCGCTGCGGGCGGCGGAACGCTCGGCCTTGTCGGCCGCGACCCGGTCCACCAGTTCGGCGGCGTCTTCGGCCTTGGCCTCGGCGATGGCTCGGCGCAGCAGTTCCGGCCCGTCGTTGATGGCCGGCTTGGTGCCGCTGAGAAAGATGCGTTTGCCCCGGAAACGGGACTGGTCCACCTGGGTGTCGGCGGCGATCAGCACCAGATCGGCGTCGCGGATCTCGGCGTCGCTCAGGGTGTCCTGGGCGCCGACCGATCCTTGGGTCTCGACGCGGACGGAATGTCCCAAGACCTTGGCCGCCTGCTGAATCCCCTCGGCGGCCATGAAGGTGTGGGCGATCCCCGTCGGGCAGGACGTCACGGCGACGATCTTCAGGCAGTGCCCGGCCACGTCGGCGGCCTGGCATTTGCCCAGGAAGGCGGCCGGATCGGTCAACACTTCGTCAAGACCAGCGCGGACGATGCGGCAACCGGCAAAACGTTCCTCGCCGAACGGCCCCTCGCCCACCAGCAAAACCAGTTGAGCCTTGGCCAAGGCGGCGGCGGGCAGGCTCTCGCCGCCCATCTCCACCTCGATGGAATGGTCCAACTGGGATGCCGCCTTGCGCAAGGCCTGAGCCGCCAAAACCGCCTGGGTACTGCGATCGCCACCAGCGATCACCGCGACGAAATTCCCCATGACTTCCTCCTGTCGTCCCTATTTTTTTCTGTTCCCGTCTCTTATGCCCGTCAGGCTCAAAGCCTGACGATCTCCGCCTGACCGGCCAGCGCCTCGACGGAAGCCGGCTCCGGCAGATGCGGCCCGACCCGCGCCAGCTTGGCGGCGGCGAAAGCCACGGCCAGCCTGGCCTGGCGCTCCAAACCGGCGTTTTCGACAAATCCGGCGACCAGCCCGGCCACCATCGCGTCGCCGGCGCCCACCGTGCTGACCGTATCGATCGGCGGCAGACGGGCCAGCAGGGCTTCGCCATCCTTGACGAACAAGGCTCCCTCTTCGCCCAACGACACCACCACCAGGGCGACGCCGCGGGCCAGCAGTTCCCGGGCGGCCTCCAGCATCGCCGGCACGTCCGCCAAAGGGTGCCCGGCCCACTCCGCCAATTCGGCGCGATTGGGTTTGACGCAATGGGGCAAGCCGCCGCTGTCGGCGGCCAAGGCCAAGGCCAGTGCCTCGCCGCTGGCGTCCAGCACCACCCGGCATCCCAGCGTTTTCAAAAAGGCCACCACGGCCCGCGTCGCCGTCGCCGGCAATCCGTCCGGCAGACTGCCGGCGACCACAGCCCAAGCGTCCTTTCCCACCACGTCGTTCAGAATACCCTTGAGAAGCCTCAGCGCCTTCTCGTCGGCCACCAGCCCCGGCAGATTGATGTCGGTGGTCTGGCCGCTGCGGCGATCAGCGATCTTGATATTCGTACGTGTTTTTCCCGCAATCCGCACAAAGGAATCGGCGATGCCTTTTTCGGCGAACAGCGCCTGAAACGGCGCAGCGTTGTCTTCGCCCAGCAGCCCCGCGGCAATGACGCGAACGCCCCAGTCGGCCAAGCAACTGGCGACGTTGACCCCCTTGCCCCCGGCGTTCTGCTGGGTGGAGACGGCGCGTTGCACCGCGCCCACCGTCAGGCCGTCGACGATGACGGTCTGGTCGATGGCGGGGTTCAGGGTGACGGTGACGACCGGATTGCTCATGGTCATTCCCCTCCCAGGGCCCGCACCTCGTCGGCGGTTTCACACTCCAGCGCCTTTTGGGCGATGCGACGCAGGGCGGTGATTTCGCTTTCGCGCAGACGGGCCTTCACCGCCGGAATGTCGCGCGGCGTCATGGACAGTTCATGAACGCCCAAGCCGGTCAGCAGGGCGGCGCCGAAAGGATCGCCGGCGATGCCGCCACAGACGCCCACCCAACGGTCATGCTTGGCCGCGCCCTCGACCGTTTGACGGATCAGGCGCAGCACCGCCGGGTGCAGACTGTCGGCTTCGGCGGCCAGATCGGGATGCTGGCGGTCGATGGCCAGAGCGTATTGGGTCAGATCGTTGGTGCCGATGGAGAAGAAATCCACATGGCGGGCCAGAATATCGGCCTGGATGGCCGCCGCCGGAACTTCGACCATGATGCCCAGGCGAATGGCCGGAGCCTCCAATTCGGCACGGATGCGTTCGCACAAGGCCCGGATGGCGGCCACTTCGCGCACGGCCGTGACCATGGGGAACATCACCGACATGGATTGGCCATGAGCCGTCTTGGCCGCACGGTACAAAGCCCGCAGCTGGGGCTCCAAAAGATCGGCGCGACGCAGCAGCAGACGCACGCCGCGCACGCCCAGGAAAGGGTTTTCCTCGTGGGGCAGACGCAGGTGAGCCACCTGCTTGTCGCCGCCGATGTCCAGGGCGCGGACGATCAGCGGCCGCCCCTGCAGCGCGTCGAGCATGCCGGCGTAAACCTCGAACTGCTCGTCCTCGCCCGGCGAGTCGGAGCGTTCGAGGAACAGAAATTCGGTTCGCATCAGGCCGACGCCCTCGGCCCCCTGGGACAGCGCCATCGCCACCTGATCGGGTCGGTTGACGTTGGCCGAAACCTCGATCTCGTGGCCGTCGCGGGTGCGGGCCGGCAGCCCGCGCTGCTCCTCCTCGCGCTGCTTGCGCAAGTTCTGCTGTTCCAGCCAGTCTTTGGCCGAAGCAATATCGCCCTCGGACGGCTCCAGATAAAGCCGCCCGCCCTGTCCGTCGAGAATGGCCAACGCGCCGGTGGTCACCTCCATCAGGGCGCCGTCGCCGGCCACCATGGCCGGCAGACCCAGGGTGCGGGCAAGAATGGCCGTATGCGAGGTGGGACCGCCAAGCGCGGTCGCCAGACCGATGACACGGGTCATGTCCAGACCGGCGGTATCCGACGGCGACAAATCCGAAGCGACGAGAATGCTGGGCTCGTCGGGCAGATCCTGCAACGAACCGCTGCGCAAGGAAGGTTCGATGCGCGACAGCACGCGCCGGCCCACGTCCCGCAAGTCGGCGGCGCGGGCCGCGAGAATCTGATTGCCCAAAGCCGCCAGCCGGTCGGCCATGCGTTCAACCGCCTGATGCCACGACCAGGCGACGCCGTGCCCCTCGACCATCAACTGACAGGCCAGGGTGATCAGGTCGGTGTCGTTAAGCAGCTCGGCCTGGGCCTTGAAGATGCCCGCTTCGGAAGCGCCCAGACGGCGCTGGGTGTCGTCGGCCAGCACCTTCAACTGCTGGCGGGTCAAGGTCAGAGCGTCGTGCAGGCGGTTGCCGCCGTCGCTCAAGGGTTCGGGCTGGTCGGGCACGCTCAGTTCGGCAGGCGGCAGCACATAAACGCGGCCGATGGACAAGCCGGGGCTGGCCGGCAGCCCGGCGATGGTGGGAAGGCGGGAAGGCGGCGTCCAGCCCTGTGCCGGCGCGGCGGCACGGCGGGCGGCCTGGGCGGCGTCGGCCTGCTCCTGGGCCGACAGGCCGGTGACCACCTGGCGCAGCACGGCCAGCGCCGACATGGCGTCGCGGCCTTCCGCCGACAGGGTCACGGCGTCACCGGCGCGCAGCCCCAGTTGCAGCAGGGAAACCAGCGACTTGGCGTCGGCCACTTGATCGCCGTGGCGGACCTGAAGGCGGGCGGCCGAGCGCCGGGCGGCTTCCACCCATTGGCTGGCCGGACGGGCGTGCAGACCCGACGGATAATCCACCACCCACTCGAAACGTTCGGACAAGTCCTCGACCGGGCCAAGGGACTGCGGCGCGGCTCCGTCCTCCGCCAGGGCCGCCAGGATGTCGGCGGCGTTGCCGGTGACGAACAGGGCGGACAACTTGGCCTCATCCTGCAGCAGGCGGGTCAAGCGGCGCAGGATGGCGATGTGATCGTCGGACTGGGCAGCGATAGCCACCACCAGACGGGCCGTCTGCCCGACGTTCCATTCCACCCCTTCCGGCACCTGCAAAATGGCGATGCCGCTGCGCAGAACCATCGAGCGGTCCTCGACCATGCCATGGGGAATGGCGACGCCGTGCCCGAGGAAGGTGTTCGCCACCCCTTCCCGCTTCTGCATGCTGTCGGCGTAACCGGCGTCGATGCAGCCGGCGGCGATCAGAAGCTGCGCCGCTTCGGCGATGGCGGCAGCCTTGTCGGCGGGATGAGCGCCCAGGCGGACAAGCTCGGGGACCAGCAAACCGGCGACGACAGACGGGGAAGTAGACATGACGGCCCGTTCCTCTGATGGATTCTGATTGCATTCAATGAAAACGTTTTCACAGCATAATGTCAATCACACTTAAGGACGACCTTGCGGTATCATCCTTTCACATGGCACAATTCGGCCATGGGAACTGTAAACGTTATCAGACCTTTTCCAGCGGCGGCCCGACCATGACCATCAGCATCAAGGATGTCGCCCGGGAGGCCGGGGTCTCGGTGGCCACTGTCTCGCGGGTACTCAGCAACGGCCCCGTCAGTCCCGCCTTGCGCGCCAAGGTCGAAGACGCTGTGCGCGTCACCGGCTATCGCCCCAATCTTTCAGCCCGGCGCCTGCGTTCGCAGCACAGCCAAACCATCGGGCTGATTGTATCAGATATTCGTAATCCATTCTTCACCGCCGTCAGCCGCGCCGTCGAGGACGCCGCTTATCAGGCGGGCATGCGGGTGATCCTGTGCAACACCGATGAAAGCCCCGACCGCGAGGCCATGTATCTGCGGCTGATGCAGGAAGAGCGGGTGACCGGCCTGATCTTCGCCCCCACCCGCGCCATGCAGGAACAGATGGAGGCCGACCCCATCGAGGTTCCGGTGGTGCTGATCGACCGCGCCGGCCCCTCCGGCCTTTACGACAGCGTGGTGCTCGACAATGCCGCCGCCGCCCGCCAACTGGTGGAGCATCTGCTGGACAACGGCTACCGCCGCATCGGCGGGTTGTTCGGCAACACCAGCAGCACCGGAGCCGAGCGCCACGCCGGCTTCGCCGCCGCCCTGCAGGATGCCGGATTGCCGTATCAGGCCCGCTTTCTGCCGCCCAATGCCGATACGGCCGAAGCGGAGATTCTGCGCTGGCTGTCCGAACCGGACCGCCCCGAGGCGCTGGTCGCCAGCAACGGCCTGTTCCTGATGGGAGCCGTGCGGGCGGTCCGCAAAGTCGGCCTGACACTGCCCAACGATCTGGCCCTGGCCGGTTTCGACAACGACAACTGGACCGAACTGGCCAGCCCCGGCCTGACCGTGATCGAACAGCCCGTCCACGACATCGGCCGCACCGCCATGTCGCTGCTGTTCGAACGGCTTCAAGAGCCATCTTTGCCGGTGCGCAAGATGGTTCTGACCGGCCGGTGCATTCATCGCGGATCGACCGCGCCGAAGCACTAATCCTGAAGCTGTAATCCCGTCTTTTTTCCGACACAACGGCAGCCCGCATATTGTGCAGACGGCGAAATTGGCGGTAAACTGACCAATGGGACAACTTCCTCTTTCCTGGGGAAGAAAAGCTGGCTGGGCTTACAAAACCCTGACAAGGAGAACGGTTGCTTGAAGCGCGGCTGTGTTTTTGCCAAGCCGCGCCCGGCGGCGGAAGTAACCGGCGATATCTTGACCAGACGCAAGGCTGGCGAAGAGTTTCGGCGTTCTAATTCCGCTAACGACGTTCAAGGCAACCAGTAAACGCCCATGCCGCCATCTCTTCCGTTTTCCATACCGACGCCTCTGTCCGGAGCCCCCTGATGAATGTCTCCATCGGTCGCGGCCTGAAGCTGCGCCAGCGCTTCATGATCTTCATCGGCCTTGGCCTTACGGCCCTGGTGGCCTTGGCGGTGCTTGTCATCGCCGGCTATGAGCAGGAGTCCATGGAGCGCAAGCTGAACGCCCTCAGCGTCAACGAGATGACGTCGCTTCACGCCTTGATCGTCAACGTCATGGCCAAGCGCCCCGAGGATCCCGACAATATCGGCGTGACGGTCTTCAACAACTGGTTCGACAGCCGCAACGTCAATTACCCCGGCAAGGTTTGGAGTGTTTGGAGCCCCAAAGTCACCGATTACATGCACGACGCCGAACCCGAGCGGAAGCCCAAGTCGGCTCAGGATGACATCGACCGCGAAGTCCTGTCCACGGGCAAGCCGGTCGGGCGCATGGTGGACGGCTTCTACCGCTATTCCATGCCGATCGTGCTGGGCGTCACCGACGGCGCCAAGAGCGAGGTCTGTCACAGCTGCCACGGCGCCATGGGCCTGACCGACGGCGAGGTCATCGCCGTGCTATCCAGTTCCCTGTCCGTGGCTCAGGAACGCGAACACCTGACCAACGTCATTCTGGCCCTGGCCCTGGGCGGCCTGGCGGCGGCGGTGGCGGCGGTGCTGGGCGTGCGCTGGAGCCTGGGCAAGATCATCACCACCCCCATCGGCTCGATGATCGGCACCATGGAGCGGCTGGCCGACGGCGACACTTCCGTCGACGTCACCTTCCTGGACCGCCGGGACGAAATGGGCGACATGGCCCGCACCGTCAAGATCTTCAAGGACCACATGATCGAGGCCGACCGCCTGCGGCTGTCGCAGGAACAGGAGCGCCGCAGTTCCGCCCGCGAGCGGGCCGAGGCCCTGCGCGTCATGGCCGATCGTTTCGAGAGCACCATCAAGACCAAGGTCGCCGAAGTGGAGGAAGCCACCAGCGGCATCGGCAGCACCGCCGGCTCCATGGCCAGCCGCTCGGAACGCAGCGGCGGCCGTTCCCTCGAGGTCGGGCGCGCCGCCAAGATCACCACCGAGCGCTCCGCCTCGGCGGCGTCGGCCACCAACCAATTGAGCGCATCCGTGCACAACGTGGCCGACCGCGCCCATCAATCCACCGACATCGCCCGCACCGCCGTCGCCGACGTCAACGCCACCGCCCTGCGCATGGACGAATTGTCGCAGGCTGTGCAGTCCATCGGCGACGTGGTGAACCTGATCAACGACATCGCATCCCAGACCAATCTTCTGGCCCTGAACGCCACCATCGAAGCGGCCCGCGCCGGAGAAGCCGGCAAAGGGTTCGCCGTGGTCGCCGGCGAAGTCAAAAATCTGGCCAACCAGACGGCCAAAGCCACCGACGAAATCTCATCCCAGGTGTCGGCGGTGCAGCTTTCCACCCGCGAGATGCGCGAAAGCATCAGCCGCGTCGTGGACACCATCCGCACCATGGATCAGAACTCGACCGAAATCTCGCAGGCGGTCGCCGAGCAGAACTCGGCCACCCAAGGTATTTCGAACGACATCAACGAAGTGGCGGTCCAAGCCAGCGACGTTTCCAACAGCGTCGCCCATCTGGCCAAGACGTCGGCCATGGCCTGCGCCGGAACGGTGCGCGTCATGTGGAGCGCCAAGCGCCTGACATCGGTGGTCGAGGATCTGCGCATCGAAGCCGAACAATTCCTGATCAGTGTGCGCGAAGCGGGCAAGAACGAGGAGGGCTGACGCCCCTCCTCTCTCCCGCCGGCCCGTCACGTCTGGGCGTGCACTGTCAAATCGGTGTTGACGTAGACATGCTCTGAATTGTCCGAGTTGTTGTAGACCGTATAGCTGTGGCTGACGCCGTTGACGGTTTCGTTGACGGTGCCTCCCGACGTCCAGCTGTCTCCCGTCAGGTTCACCGTTGCCCCCGCCACGCCGCCGATGATCAGGGATCCGCTTTGGTGCGTGACGGCGTTGCTGGATTTCAGAATGTTCGCCAGCGACGCCGAATCGATGGTGGCGGTATCGGAAGCGCTGTCCAGGGTCAGCACGTCGATCTTGCTGACATTGCCGGTCATGGCGGCGGTGGTCACAGCCGCCGCCGTTCCCGACACATGCATGTTGGCGATGCCGCTGCCGCCGATGATGGTGTCCGAGGCGATTTGGCTGGCCGTCACCGTGAAGGACAGATCGCCCGTGGTGCCCGAGACGTCGAAGACCGCCAGATTGGCATCACCCGACAGATCGACGCTATGCAGTCCCGCCGTCTCGGCATGGGCGGCCAGCACGACGGTGGTGGCGGCATCGACCTTCAGCGCCTCGAAATTGCTGACTGCAGCGAAGGCGTCGTCGGTCAGCTTGGCGCCGGTCAATTCCAGCGTATCCGTTCCCGCTCCGCCGTCGAGGGAATAGGTGTCCATCACGACGGTGATGTAATTGTAGATATGGTCCGTGCTGTCGTAATTGCCCGCCGTGATGCGGAACCCGACGACATCCCCCGCATTGACCACCAAACTGCTGGTTTCGTCCGTTGTCGTCCAATGCACCGTCTGACCCGTGGTCAGATCGTAGAAATAGGCGTCGGCATGCGCCTGGAACCAGGCGTCGAAGCCGGAAAAATTCCACGTCAGCTTGATGGTGCCGCTGGTGGTCGCCGTCGTATCGTAGTTCCAGTCCGACGAGCCGCCGCTTTCGGCATAGGAAAAGTAATCGTGCTGATAAAGCACCAGCGTATTGCCGCCGATTTGCGTGATGCTTTGCGCGTCGGAATAAGCGGCGGTGGTGGTCATCGTCCACTGCGACGGATCAAGGCTGACATAGCTGCCAATCGAGCTTGCCACGAAAACATCGTTTCCCGCCGAACCGGCGACATTGAAGATGTCGGTCAGGGTATCGGTGCCGATGCTGGCGCCGGTAGCCACGCCGGTGATCATGTTCACCGTCACGCCATCGGAAACCGCGTGGTAATCCACCGTCGAATGGCTGCCGCCGATGAAGGTGTCGTTGCCCGCGCCGCCCATCATGATTTCGGTGCCGCTACCGCCGATCATGGTCGAGCCGCCGTCGCCGCCGATCATGACGGCCGTGCCGCTGCCGCCGATCAGAGTGTTGGCCCCGCCGCCGCCCCATAGAGTGTCGGCGCCGCTGCCGGCCATCAGCAGATCATTGCCGTCGCCGCCATAAAGGCTGTTGTTGCCGATGGTGGCGATCAGCGTGTCGTCTCCGCCGCCCCCCAGAACGGTGCCGCCCGAGGACACCAAATAGTCCCCCAGATTGCCGCCGATCACCGTATCGATGCCGCCGTTGCCGATCAGGCTGTTGACGGCGTTTTCGGCGCCGATAAGGGTGTCGTTGCGGTAACTGCCGACCACCACATCGATATTGTAAAGGTTCAGGCTCTCGCCGCCCGCGCCGTAGACATGCCCCGACGCTCCGTCGTCGGCCATCACCAGGGTCAGCCCGGTGGTCGGCAAGGTATAGCCGGTGTCTCCCCAGCGAGAGGAGTCGGCATAAAGCCAATTCTTGCCATCGCCGCCGTCGATGGTCAGCCCGACGGCCTCGTTGATCCGGAAGATATCGTTGCCGGAACCGCCGTCGAGGGTACCGCCGTGGCCGCCCGCCAGAGTGACGTCGAGAATGGTGGCGATCGAACTGACCAGAAGATCGTTGGTCGAGCCGTCGGCGAAGGCCACGCCCAGGATGCTGTTGTTCCCCACCACTCCGGCATTATCGACGTAAAGGCTGGCGTGCGAGGCGTCGAGAACGACCTTGGCCGCGCTGGTTGCCGCCGTCAGCCCCGCCAGATGCACCGTGGCATCGGTAAATTCCAGCGCCAGACTGCCGCCCGAGCCCTCGACGCAGATGATCCCCTCGATCTGATCGCGGCTGCCCTTCAGCGTCGTCAGGCCGGTGGAGGGTAACACCAGGAAATCCGACACGTCGCCGCTAGCGGTCGGCAAGGCTCCCAGCAGCAGCGCCGTGCTGTCGGAACCGATGAGCTCATGGTTGACCATGTCGACGGTCAGCCCGCTTCCCGAACCGGACAAATCGATGGAATTGGCGGAAATGACCAGCGCGTCGCTGATCAGCGTGCCCGTCTCCAGATCGGTGATGCCGCCATAGGTCAAGACCGAAACCGTCTCGCCATGGACCAGATAGGCCGTGCCCGAATGTATCCCCGACGTGTCTTCGTCCAGCAGATAGACCGACCCGTTGAGCGCCGTCAGGTCCAGAACCGCCGTTCCTGAATTGCCCCAGATCGTGCTGGCCTGCAAGGCCGCCGAGGTGACGATGAAATCGCTGGCGCCGCCCTCCGCCAGAACGCCGGCCATGTTCTGGAAATGATCGGAGGCCCCGGCTTGCCAGCCCCACGCCACGCCGGACGACAGATTGACGGTCACGGTGGCGGTGCTGCCCGACCCCAGGTCCAGAACGGTGCTGCCGTCGCCGTAGACGTGACCGCCATAGCGGCTGAGCTGCACTTCCTCGAAATTGTCCAGGCTGTCGGTATAGCCGGTGCTGCCGCTGAAGTCGTGCAGCGCCGAATAGGCGTTGAGGGTCAGGGTGACGGTGCCGGAGGATAAAACCTCGGTCACGGAAATGGCCGAACCGGTCAGATTGATTTCCGCCACCGACGCCGAATCGTAATAGCTCAGTTCCACCGGGCTGTAATACTGGCTGGTCGACAGGCCGTTGAAGCCGTTGCCGTGATAGCTGTCGTTGCCCAGGCTGGAAAGGAAATAGGCGCCGTACGACGAAGCGATCATCACGTCATTGCCGGCCGATCCCTGCACCCGGCTGACGCCGTACAGATAGTCCGTCACGCCGTCGTGATAGACCAGGCCGCTGATGGCGATTTCGGTCACCCCGCCCGACCAATAATAGCTGGAGGTCGAGTTGCCGTCGAACGCCGACAGATCGGCGGTGATGCCCGTCTGGCTGGCTTCGTAGCTGACCAGAACATGCTCTTGGTTCCGGTTGCCTTCTGAATAGACGCTGACCGTGTCGACGATGGTGTTCGCGCCGGTGCCGGCATAGAACTCCTGATCGTAGCGGGTCGCATCGCCGTCCGGCCAGCGGCCGCCGACAAAGGTGTCGCCATGATTGGTGCCGTGGACGGTTTCGATATTGTAGAGCGCGGTCGTCTTATTGCCGTCGGTCGCCCAGTTCGTGTCGAGAGAATGGCCGCCAAGCCACAGGCCGGTTTTATCCTCGTCGGTCAAGTCGATGGTCAGACCCGACGGCAGCGCGTTGAGGAAAAGCTCGTTCTCGCCCGAGTTGCCGCCGACAACGGCGCCGCCCAGACCGCCCAGGATGAAGATGTCCTTGCCGAAATCCCCGCCCGACAGCACGCCGGAGCCACCCAGCATCACCAGATCGCCGGTAGCGCCGATGATGATGTCGTTTCCTGTCGTGCCGACGATGGCGTTGTAGGCGGCGCCGTTCATCTCGCCCGTTCCCATCACGACGCTGGATGCCCCCACGTCGTCCTTCAGGAAAGTGTGATAGTCGGAATTGCCGCCGATCACCGTCAGAACGTTGGAATCGCCGTTAAAATAGTTCAACAGCGTCATGGAGCCGCCACCGGCGGCCCTGTCGAAAGCCACCACCAGATCGCCGCTGGCATCCACCGATGCACCGTTGAAGCCGCCGTTGAGCGCCGAGGCGTCCACCAGATCGGCCGCTCCGGACGTCACCGAATCCTTGATCACCTCGGCATGGGCGTTGCCGTCCAGGACCAGCAGATTGGTGTGCGCCCCCAGCACGTAGTAATCCGCTCCGCCATGACCGATGAAGGTATAGGCCGCGGCCGTCGAGCCGATAAAAGTATCCGCCCCGGCCGTGCCGATGAAAGTGCTGCTGGCTGCGGCCGTGGTCAGGGACACGGTATGGGTCAGGTTGGTGGTCGGCGCGTAATTGATCGGCGTCGTCGCCGGAATGGTGGCGGGCGTCACCGGCGGCGTGACGGGAACGACCGGCGGCGT